>Ga0233402_1000048_pt1 | contig 43819 bp, 39 predicted proteins | sample 54DmetaG_FD_182705 | JGI IMG/M metagenome (GOLD analysis project Ga0233402, IMG submission 182705) | Seawater microbial communities from Monterey Bay, California, United States - 54D | ecosystem: Environmental > Aquatic > Marine > Coastal | place: USA: California | collected 2016-11-11 | reverse complement strand
AAAGAAAAGAACAAATAAGAAAACAAATTTTTCAAAGCAAAAGCGCTGGTTTTGGCTTTTATTTATTTGCGGAATAAGTTTGATTCCTGTTATTTTCCTTTTGGCTTCTTTTGGTGCATTTGGCTCTATGCCCGACCATACTGCACTTGAAAACCCCAGAACAAATTTAGCAACTGAGGTAATTTCATCGGACGGTGTTACACTTGGGAAATTTTACTACGAAGACAACCGTACGCCAGTCAGTTTTAAAGAGCTTCCAAAACACTTAGTAGACGCCCTTATTGCGACTGAAGATATTCGTTATTTTGATCATGCAGGAATAGATGCTCGTGGAACTTTAAGAGCATTATTTAAGTTTGGCCAAGGTGGTGGTGCAAGTACAATTTCACAACAGCTTGCCAAGCAGCTTTTTCATGGAGAAGGTTCAAGAAATACATTTGGGCGAATTACTCAAAAAATTAAAGAATGGGTCATCGCAACACGCCTCGAAAAACAGTACACCAAAGAGGAGATTATAGCTCAATATTTTAATATTTACGACTTTGGAAATAACGCTGATGGGATTCGAAGTGCTGCTCGAATTTATTTTGGAAAGGAACCTTCAGCTCTTAATTTAAAAGAATCAGCGATGTTGGTAGGGATGTTCAAAAATTCTTCCTTGTATAATCCCCGTCCAGAGCGTAATCCTGTTGGAACAAAAAACCGACGAAATGTCGTGCTTTCACAAATGGAGAAGTACGGATTTATCACTCAAACAGTCAAGGATTCCTTACAACAAACCCCATTAGATTTAAATTACACGCCAGAGTCGCACCGCGAAGGCATTGCTACTTATTTTAGAGCGTATTTAAAAACTTTTTTAAAAGACTGGATTAACAAAAGCGAAAATGTTAAGCCCAATGGCGAAAAATACAACATCTACAAGGACGGACTTAAAATTTATACGACAATCGATTCTAGAATGCAATTCCTAGCAGAGCAATCCGTCACAGAACACATGAAAGCCTTACAGGCCGAATTTTTTGTGCAAAACACACCCCGTCGCAATCCGACAGCTCCGTTTTTAGACCTTGAGGATGAAGAAATAGAAAGGCTGCTTAAGCTAGGGATGAAGCGATCAGAGCGTTGGCGAAAAATGCGGTATGATCTTAAAAAACCAGTACGAGAAATTATTGCTTCATTTGATAAGCCTACAAAAATGCGGATCTTCTCTTGGACAGCGCCCAATAATGAAATCGATACTATACTAACGCCAATGGACTCAATGCGTTATTATAAATTTTTCTTAAGGGCAGGGATGATGTCTATGGAACCACAAACCGGTTTTGTAAAGGCCTGGGTAGGTGGGTTTAACTACAAGCATTTTCAATACGATATGGTAAAACAAGGGAAACGACAAGTGGGCTCTACATTCAAGCCATTTGTTTATGCTGCAGCTATAGATCAATTACAGCTTTCTCCCTGCGACACTTTTCCAAAAGCGCAAATTACTATTCCAGCGTTTAAATATGGAAATATAAAGCCTTGGGCCCCAAAAAATTCCAGTAAAAATTATGCTGGTTTCGAAACCTTAAAATCTGCTTTGGCCAATTCTAGAAATACAATTACTGCGCGGTTGATGAACGAAATTGGCCCTCAGCCTGTAATCGATTTAGCAAAGAATCTTGGGGTAGAACAAAGAATTCCAGCGGTTCCATCTATTGCACTTGGGACGCCCGATTTGAGTGTTTATGAAATGGTGGCAGCCTATTCAACCTTCGCAAATAAAGGGGTGTATACAAACCCGGTCATGGTAACCCATATTGAAGATAAAAACGGGACACTGCTCTATCAGTTTTCTCCTCAAACCAAAGATGTTCTAAGTGAAGAGGTTGCTTATGTGGCGGTTAACTTGATGGAAGGGGTTACAAAGTTTGGCTCTGGTCAGCGTTTGCGCCACGATTTTGCCAAAAATCAAGCCGTCTACAAAGAAATTATAACAGGGTACCCCTATCAATTTGACAATCCAATTGCGGGGAAAACCGGAACTACACAGAACCATAGTGATGGCTGGTTTATGGGTATTGTCCCTAACTTAGTTACTGGTGTTTGGGTAGGAGGAGAAGATCGCGCAACACATTTTAAGAGCATCACCTATGGTCAAGGCGCCTCTATGGCGTTGCCTATTTGGGCAAATTTTATGAAAGGATGTTATGCTATAGAAGACCTTGAAATTTCAAAAGAAGAATTTGAAAAACCTGAACAACTTTCTATTGAAACGGAATGTGATACAACTCTTTCCGATGAAGAGGAAATGCCAGCCCAAGAGCTAATTATACCAGAAATTGACTTTTAATAAGGTAAAAAAAACACGCTTATGATTAATAAAAAAGTAGAAAATGTACAACAAGCATTGATGGGGGTTGAAAGCGGGATGACCTTACTCTTAGGAGGTTTCGGATTGTGTGGAATACCCGAAAATGCTATTGCTGAATTAGTTGCCATGAATGTCAACAATCTTACATGTATTTCCAACAATGCTGGGGTAGATGATTTTGGACTTGGTCTTTTATTACAAAAACATCAAATTAAAAAAATGGTATCTTCATATGTTGGAGAAAATGATGAATTTGAGCGTCAAATGCTTTCAGGAGAACTTGATGTTGAGCTTATCCCTCAAGGGACATTAGCAGAGCGTTGTCGCGCGGCTCAAGCGGGCTTCCCAGCAGTATTTACCCCTGCTGGCTTTGGCACTGAAGTTGCAGAGGGAAAAGAAACCCGTGAATTTGATGGGAAAATGTATGTTTTAGAACATGCATTTAAGGCCGATTTTTCTTTTGTCAAAGCATGGAAAGGTGACGCAGCAGGAAATTTAATTTTCAAAGGAACGGCTCGAAACTTTAACCCGAATATGTGTGGGGCAGCAACTATTACTGTTGCGGAAGTCGAAGAATTAGTACCCGTAGGCACATTAGATCCAAATCAAATTCATATTCCAGGAATCTTTGTTCAACGCATATTTCAGGGTAAAGATTACGAGAAGCGCATAGAGCAACGAACAATTACCCCAAAAAATTAAAACCAGAATGCTATGTTAGACAAAAATGGAATTGCAAAACGTATTGCAAAAGAAGTTAAAAATGGATACTATGTCAATTTAGGCATCGGTATTCCAACCCTTGTTGCGAATTTTGTTCGCGATGATATTGAGGTTGAGTTTCAGAGTGAAAATGGAATTTTGGGTATGGGTCCTTTCCCTTTTGATGGAGAAGAAGATGCGGATTTAATCAATGCGGGAAAACAAACCATCACTGCCTTGGATGGAGCTAGTTTTTTTGATTCGGCCATGAGTTTTTCAATGATCAGAGGGCAGCACGTCGATTTAACTATTTTGGGGGCCATGGAAGTGGCTGAAAATGGAGACATTGCCAATTGGAAAATCCCTGGTCGTTTAGTTAAGGGCATGGGCGGTGCTATGGACTTAGTGGCAAGTGCTGACAATATAATTGTTGCTATGATGCATACCAATAAAAAAGGCGCCTCCAAACTTTTGAAGCGGTGTACCCTTCCTCTTACAGGAGTTAATTGTGTGAAAAAGATAGTCACAAATTTGGCTGTTCTGGAGGTTACCTCCAAAGGATTTAAACTTCTTGAACGCGCACCAGGGGTGTCGGTTGAAACTATTCTAGAAGCTACTGATGGGCATGTTATTATTGATGGTGAAATTCCTGAAATGGATTTATAACCCTTTTGGAATAGCGTCAATCAGCCGCTTTGTGTAGGCGTTTTTTGGGGAGTTATAAACTTCATCGGCCTCGCCCTGCTCTACAATCTCACCCTTGTTCATGACCAGCAGTTGATCGGCCATATATTTCACAACAGCTAAATCATGTGAAATAAAAATGTAGGTGAATCCAAAATCTTCCTTGAGGGTGTTGAGCAAATTCAAAACTTGGGCCTGTACAGAAATGTCTAGAGCTGATACGGACTCATCACATAAAATTAATTTTGGTTCAACGGCTATAGTTCGTGCAATGCCAATACGTTGGCGCTGACCGCCTGAAAACTCATGCGGGTAGCGATCAAAAGAGGAAGCTTCCAGCCCAACTTTTTCTAGGAGCTCCAGTGTCTTTAATTTGCGTTCAGAGCTGTTATTGTACAGTTTATGAATTTTCATGGGCTCCATAATTGCTGCACCTACGGTCAATCTAGGATTGAGTGATGCAAACGGGTCTTGGAAAATGATTTGAATTTCTTTTCTTAATGTGCGAATTTCTTTAGAGGTCATTTTACAGAGGTCTTTTCCTCTGTAAAAAACAGTTCCAGCAGTTGCTTTATCAAGTTGTAAAATGGTTTTTCCTAATGTTGATTTTCCACATCCAGACTCTCCAACAAGCCCTAATATTTCTCCTTCATAAAGCTTAAAACTCACCTTATGCACTGCTTTAAAAGCTACAGGTTTTTTTAAGAACCCAATTTTGCTGTAATAGGTTTTTTCAAGATTGATAACCTCTAAGAGTGGGGCGCTGTTGTACAATTGGGTATGCTTTTTAGCCCGATCGGCTTTTGAAATCTCTTTGGATGTGTTTGCGTTAGCCAAAATCGAGGCAACCGTTGGCAGTTCTTTTAAGCGCACATTAAGGGACGGCCGAGCAGAAATTAAGGCTTTGGTGTACTCGTTTTTTGGAGCCTTAAATACACTTTTAGTAAGGCCTTGTTCTACTATTTTCCCTTTGTACATCACTAGTGTTCGTTTTGCAATTTCAGAAACTAAAGCAAGATCATGACTAATAAAAATGACACTCATTTCTGTCTCTTTCTGAAGCTCTTTAATCAGGGAAATAATCTTCTTTTGAACAGTCACGTCTAGTGCTGTTGTAGGCTCGTCCGCTATTAACAAGTCGGGTTTACAAGCGACTGCCATTGCTATCATAATGCGTTGTTGCTGACCTCCAGAAAGTTCGTGAGGGTATTTGTTAAACGCTTGGTTTGGAAGTGGAATTTTTACCTGCTCAAATAGACGAATAACTTCTGTGTTGGCTTCAGCTTCAGTTATTGTTTCATGTTGCAAAAGAACTTCGCTTACTTGTGTGCCACACTTCATTGAGGGGTTCAGTGCGCTCATAGGTTCTTGAAAAACCATACTGATTTTTTTACCTCTAATGCGTTCAATTTCTTTCTTTGATGCCTTGTTCAAATCTAAGCCATCAAAAACAATTGCACCTTCAATTATAGCATTGTGAAGCAATCTCATTATAGCCAAAGCGGTAATAGATTTGCCACTACCGGATTCTCCTACTAGACCTAAAATTTCATTTTTATGAACGTCAAAATTAATACCGTGCAGGGCGCTGTATTGAGCATCATTCTTTTTGAAGGAAATGTTTAGGTTTTTAACAGTAAGTAAATGCTGGTTTTTCATTACTTAAATATAAGCAATTTCAGCTTTGTCTAGTAGCATTTCTCCACGAAGGCGCAATAGTATTTGAGCTACAGCCAAGGTGTCTTTTTCACAGTAGTTAATGATCCGTTCAATGTTATTTTCTTTGTAAAAAACACCATACACTTCACTGCCATCTATATCATCTTTAGGGCTAGGAATTCCCAAGACATTGGTCATTAACTTAAGTGAGGTGTAATGTTTGTAGTCGCCAAATTTCCAGAGATCAAGAGTGTCTAGGTGAGGAACTTCCCATGGTTTTTTTCCAAAAAGGTTGAGTTTTGAAGGGAGCTTCATTTTGTTTATGATCATCCTTCGCGCGATGTATGGGAAGTCGAACTCCTTACCATTGTGGGCACATAGAACAAATTTGGGGTGTTTAAAATGGCGTTCAATTAGTGAATTGAATTGACTCAAAATTTCTTTTTCTTCGCCATAAAAAGAGGTGATTCGAAATGCTCTTGAGGGCGAATCGGACGCGAAATAACCTACAGAAATACAGATAATTTTGCCAAATTCTGCCCATATTCCTGCGCGGGGGTAAAACTCCTCTGCAGTATATTCGTCTTTACGCTGGTATTTGGATTTTTGTTTCCAAAGTGCTTTTTTTTCAGCTGTTAGGGCTGAGAAATCTTCAAACTCAGGGACGGTTTCAATGTCTAAAAACAGAACATGCTCAAGATTGATTTTGGAGATCATCATTTAACATTTTATAAGCTTCTTCGATGTAGATTGAGATGTCGTCAGAAAATATTTGGTTTGCTGCATCAGGCGATTTTTGATGCCCCAATCGGACAATAATGATATTGTCTTCGGGCTCTACTATAACATATTGACCAAGGTGACCACGCATCATAAAAAAGGATTTACCGTCGCGTTTTTGCATCCAAAATCCGTAGCCGTATTGTGGACTTTCAGCAAACCTTGGGGTAATTGACTTTGCAACGAATGCAGAATCCAAAAGCTGTTCGCCCTTCCATTTACCATGATCTTTATAGAGTTTTCCAAAGCGGGCAAAATCTTTAGCATTGCTTGCAATGCAGCAGTAGGCTTTTACCAAGTCGTGTTCTTTGCTGTCTACTTGCCATAGGGTCTCATTTTCACTGCCTAAGGGTTTCCAAAAACTTTCAGTGAGGTAGTTATATAGCTTTTTACCAGTAGCTTTTTCAATGACCATCGCCAATAATTGCGTGTCACCACTTGAATATTTATAGGCCTGACCAGGTTCTTTAATAACTTTAAGTCCAAGAATGATTTTTTTTAAATCATCATCAAAATAGGCTCTAGTGGTAATGGATAAAGGGGAGTAATATTTTTCAACCCAATTGGTACCTGAAGCCATAGAGGACAGGTCACCCACAGTCAATTTGGCTGCTAGACCCTCGCTAAACTCAGGGAAAAAATCACTTACGGGCTGATCCAAACTTTTTATATACCCCTCTTCGATGGCCTTACCCATAAGCCCAGAGACATAGCTTTTGGCCATTGAAAAAGAGTTGGTTTTTGAGTTTTCATCAAACCCATCATAGTAGTTTTCAAACCAAATGCTATCATTTTTTATAATCACATAGGCGATGGCCCCATAAGCCTCATTGTATTTTTGAAGGCGCTCTGTTTCAGTAACGCTGTTGTAATCTTTGTGCTTTGGCCATGGTTGAGGCACATCATTCTCAATTTTTACATTATCAAACTCTTTATAGTCTTCTAGATAGGCAGTGGTATAGCCCTTGGCATAAATTGTTCTAACAGCCTTGAGCAGGTAGTCTGTGTCTGTAATATAAAGGATGGCGATAAGACCAACAACGGTCAGTAAGCCCCATTTTAGCGTACGCTTTAGTGTGTTCATGCTGTTTGTAATTTGGTCTAAAGATAATTAAAAATAACATTAGTTCAGGGGGCTTTTTTGATGATACATGGGACGTATGCCTAACGGATGGGTATATGAAAAGTGGCAGAAAAAAAATTGCTGTTTCTTTTCGGTTTAAAACAAAAGATAGCAGTTAAGAACTGAACTTTGAGTTTAGCTCTTAACTGCTATTTTTTTATATACCGTGTTATGGGCTTTTTTTAAATAAACTAACTATTAAATCTATTAAATCTTTTGCTCCTTTTTCTCTCTGTTTTCTCCAAAAGAAAAATTCTACAACTAATCCAGAAAAAGCACCAATTAATAAAAGTTCTATAAAACTTTTCATATCATTTGCAAAAAAATAAACAATGCTTATAATAATAAGTACGATTAAAAATGTTATTGCTTTTTTTATATTCATTACCAAAGTTTTGAAATCCATTTACCTAGTCTACCTATGACACCAGTTGAAGCAACTACTGCCCCTATAAGTGCACCTTCTCCAGCTCCTTTCCATGAGCCGCACTTTATTCCTCCTATTGCCCCTCCAACTACTGCTCCAGCTATATCGTTAGTTATAATTGGAGCAATAAGTACTTTTTGATTTCTACCGTTTACGTTTTCTATGGAATAGACCTCATTTTCTTCCCAAAAGTCAAGAGAAGCTCTTCCTATTGCTATAGTTTGAGCTGTTAATCTTCCTGCTTTAGAATTTTCAGTATACTTCATGTTTGACCATCTTTTTTCCATCATATCTAGTTGATTTCTTAACTCATCAGCTCCAACAATACCTGAGAAATTTTTCTTTAAAGAGGATGTTCGCCAAATCCTCCATCATCTTCTGAGCAATATCTTGCAATACACGTATTTAATTTCGCACTACATTTATTATAAGTAGATTCAATTTTATCTAAATTATTAATATAATCTTCTCTTATTTGGTCGCAATTATTAGGTCTGTTTTCTACGGGACCATTGCAACTTCGAAGTAAGTCATTCCAAAAAGTCGCCCATTGCGTACATTGATTATATTGATAACCACATATTGAACTAGCAAGACAAAAAGAGCTTTTAGCTCTGGCTGTATTTTGATATTGAATTTCACTTTTGTTTAATTCAAAGGTTTTTAAATCGGATATAATTGATTGAGAAAATTCTCTTAATCTAACTTTCTCTGAATTTGATAGCTTTTCATTAAGAGCTAAATTATTCATTTGAGCAGCCAATTTAAAAATTGAAAGTTCTTTAATTTCAGCAGATAATAGTTCTGTATTTTGATTTCTTTCAATTTCTTCTGTCTGACAAGAGATTAATGTTAAAATAGTAATTCCGATAAAAAATTTAATTGTTTTCATAGTATAGGATATTTATTAATTTTCACCTACTTCTTTTTTATGCTGTTTTTCGGTTTATTCCAGCCTTCTAATTGTACATAACTAGAGTGTCTATACACCTTTAGGTGTGTTTATTTCTTTTATATTTCACGCTTTATTCAACAACACTTCCCAAATCAGCATGTATTGTTGAATTTTTATTAAATGTAAAAATTATCTAAAAGGTTTTTTATTTTTCCAATTTCTTGAACAGAACCCCGTGTATAAAGTTCCGTTGTTTTACTGCTATTATACCCCAATAAAACCTGTATGTGTCTCAAGCTAACGCCTTGTTCTAATAAATGTGTTGCAAAACTAGGGTACAGCGTATTAGCCAAAATAGGATTGGATAGACGTGCTTTAAAAGCAGTGCATGTGTTGTAAATATCAAGCATGAGCCGTAGGTTTTTCATGGTTGTAGAATAGATGGGGGTCTAATTCAGAGATATAAAACTAATAAAAATTTAGGGATTTGTCAAGATTTTACCCCAGAAGTTTCACTACCTCCTTGGCAAAATAACTGGCAATAAGGTCTGCCCCAGCGCGTTTAAACGCCATGGTGGTTTCTAGTACCGCTTGGTCGTGGTCTAACCATCCTTTTTCGCTTGCCGCTTTAATCATGGCATATTCGCCACTCACTTGATAGGCCGCAACAGGCACATCAAATTCATTTTTGACCTCTCTAATGATATCTAAATAGGGTAAGCCCGGCTTCACCATCACAATGTCGGCACCTTCATCAATATCCATCTCTGTTTCGCGCAGGGCTTCAAAGCGGTTGGCATAGTCCATTTGATAGGTTTTTTTGTCTTTTGGAATATTGTTTTGTTCTGCTGGTGCAGAATCCAGTGCATCTCTAAACGGGCCATAAAATGAGGAAGCATATTTGGCACTATAACTCATAATGCCCGTGTCTATAAATCCATCGTCTTCCAGCGCCTCTCTAATGCTTAAAATGCGGCCATCCATCATGTCGCTAGGCGCCACAAAATTGGCGCCTGCTTCGGCATGAGATATACTCATTTGTGCCAAAACATCAACGGTAGGGTCGTTAACGATTTTTCCGTTTTCTAGAATGCCATCATGGCCATAAATGGAATAGGGGTCCAAGGCAACGTCTGTCATGACCAACATTTCTGGACAGGTGGTTTTGATGGTTTTAATGGCGCGTTGCATCAGTCCATTGGGGTTTAGGGCTTCTGTTCCACGGTTGTCTTTTAACTTGTCTTCAACTTTGACAAACAACAAAACGGCTTTAAGCCCCAAAGACCATAAAAGTTTTACCTCCGCTTGTAGCGTATCCAAACTAAAGCGGTAGTAATTGGGCATCGATGGAATTTCGTCTTTAATTCCTTTACCTTCTACCACAAAAAGAGGGACTAAAAAGTCATTTGGTGTAATATTGTTTTCACGCACTAAACTTCGAATGGTTGCGTTGGCGCGTAAACGTCTGTTTCTTCTTAATGGATACATAATTAATAGTTTTAAGCTTTAAGCTGAAGCAGCCCATTCAATAGGGTTTTTTAAGACTTCAATTAATTTTTCTTCTTCGCTACCTTTTTCAGGGTGGTGATCGTACACCCACTGCACGTGTGCGGGCAGACTCATTAAAATACTTTCAATTCTACCGTTAGTTTTTAGTCCAAACAAGGTGCCTTTGTCATGAACCAAATTAAATTCCACATAACGCCCTCGTCTGATTTCTTGCCAATCGCGTTGGGCTTCTGTATACGTTAGGGTTTTTCTTTTCTCGACAATTGGTGTATAAGCTTCCAAGAAACTATCGCCAACTTCTGTTACAAAAGCGTACCATTGTTGCATATCCATGGTGTCGTTGGCTTTACAATAATCGAAAAACAATCCACCAATACCACGACCCTCATTTCTGTGGCTGTTGTAGAAATATTCGTCGCAACGTTTTTTGTAGTCTTCGTAAAAGTTTTTGTCGTGTTTGTCGCATGCAGATTTACAAACGCTGTGGAAATGCTTTGCATCTTCTTCAAACAAATAATATGGGGTTAAATCTTGTCCACCGCCAAACCACTGATCTACAATAGCCCCCTCTTTATCATACATTTCAAAATAACGCCAATTGGCATGAACTGTGGGGACCATGGGGCTTTTCGGATGAATAACCAAACTCAAACCGCAAGCAAAAAAATCGACTTCACCAACATTAAAATAGGCCTGCATTGCTGGAGGAAGTGGGCCATGGACTTTAGAAATATTGACACCTCCTTTTTCAAATACAGCACCATTCTGAATGATACGTGTGCGGCCACCGCCCCCTTCCTTGCGCACCCATAGATCTTCTTCAAATTTTGCCAGGCCATCAATCGCTTCTAGACTAGAAGTGATTTGATCTTGTAACCCTTCAATATAGTTGTAAAATTGATTCTTCACAGCTGTTGCTTTTGGGGTTAGTTCGAATAGGATTTTACCGCATCAATAAATGCTTTGGCATGATCGACAGGAATGTTAGGGAGTATTCCATGACCAAGATTCACAATGTATTTATCTTTACCAAAAGCATCAATCATTTGATGTACCATTGTTTTGATTTCGGAAGGTGGAGAAAGCAATCTTGAAGGGTCAAAATTACCTTGAAGTGTGATGTTCCCCCCCGTTAAATATCTTGCGTTTCTAGCCGAGCAAGTCCAATCGACACCCAAGGCAGACGCATTAGATTTTGCCATTTCCCCTAAGGCAAACCAGCATCCTTTACCAAAGGCAATTACGGGGGCATCGTCTTTAAGAGCTTCAATTATTTGGTTAATGTACTGCCAAGAAAACTCTTGATAATCCGTAGGGGAAAGCATACCGCCCCAAGAATCAAAAATTTGTACAGCATTCACACCAGCTTTTACTTTTTCTTTTAAATAAGCAATAGTGGTATCTGTAATTTTTTGTAATAATTGATGTGCTGCAATGGGATTTGAAAAACAGAATGCTTTTGCTTTATCGAAATTTTTACTGCCTTGTCCTTGAACACAATAGCACAAAATTGTCCATGGAGACCCTGCAAATCCTATTAAAGGAATTTCATCGTTAAGCAGTTCTTTTGTGGCTTTAATAGCTTTATACACATAATCTAATTCTTCTTTTACGTCTGGAACAATTACATGATCAACATCTTTTTGCGTGCGTACAGGGTGGGGTAAATAGGGCCCAAAGTTTGGCTTCATTTCGACCTCAATGTTCATCGCTTGAGGAATGACAAGTATGTCGCAAAATAAAATTGCGGCGTCCATTCCAAATCGACGAATAGGTTGAACGGTAATTTCACTTGCAAGCTCGGGAGTTCTACAGCGTGTAAAAAAATCATATTTTTCTTTAATGGCCATAAATTCAGGCAAATAGCGTCCTGCTTGACGCATCATCCATACAGGAGGGCGTTGGACGGTTTCCCCTTTTAGTGCACGTAAAAATAAATCGTTTTTAATCATTTTTTTTGTCTTTAGCAATGTAGTGTTCATTGACCATTTCAATGACACTTTCTATTGTTGGTATCTTTGCAATACGAACGTCGTTGAAGTATCGTTTTGCCTCTTTGGCTGTTGTTTCGCCTATGCAATAGGCGGTACAATTAGGAGTGTTCTTTTTCAGGAAACTCTGCACAGTTGATGGGCTATACAACAGTACTCCTTCAACGGACTCTGGTAATTTTGGCGCTTCTAGTTTTGTGCTGTACACCACAATTTCGTTAACTTTAATATTATTTTTAGCTAAGATTGATGGTAAATCGTCCATTCTAATGTCGCTGCAGAAATAAGAAACTTCGCTGCCATTCATGAATTCCACAAGATGTTCTGCAAGTACTTTTGCGTTTTTAGCGCTGTGTTTGACAGGGCCAATTTTCTGCTCAATCAATTTTTTAGTCCGTCGTCCTACACAATAGATTGTCTTGAACTTCAAGTCCTCTACGGCACAATTATTTAGCAGTGCTTCAACTCCATTTTTGCTTGTAATTACGACATTTTCATGTACGGCTTTAAGTATTGATCTTTTAATTCTATTTGGTGTAGTTTTTATGAAATCTGAACTTTCAACTTTAATAGCATCAGCAAACAAATCTTTTTGCCCTTCGCTAAGTATTTTTGAAGAAAAGATATTGGTTTTTTGTGGTTTTAAGGCCGTTTTACTTACCAAGTTTTTCCCTCCTCGCTCTACAATAAATGCGACACATTCATCCACTATACCTTGATGTTTTCCCAAAGGAGCGCTGCGCTTTGCTTCAACTTTTTTTGTGCCGTCTTCACTCAATATGATACCATGGAAATGAACTTCTTCGTCTTTTATGAAAGCCAAAGCGCCAATGGGTGCGCTACATCCGCCTTCTAATTTATTTAGGAAAGCACGCTCCATATGTGTGCAAATTTCAGTTTCTTCGTGATTTAATGCCGAACAGATTTCCAAAGTTTCTTTATCCGATTCTAAACAGGCAATCATGATAGCGCCTTGTGCAGGCGCAGGAACCATCCATTCTAGATTAACGGCATTTTGTGGCGTCAGACCAATTCGGCCAAGGCCTGCGGCAGCAAAAATAGCCCCGTTCCAATCGCTATTGTTTTCTAGCTTTTGTAGTCTTGTGTTGACATTTCCTCTCAACCCAACAAGGGTGTGCGTGGGGTACCTGTTAAGCCATTGTGCTTTTCTTCTAAGGCTGCCAGTAGCAATAATTGCATTTTCTTGCGCCAAAAACTCCTCGTTTTTTTTGAACACAAGCGTGTCTCTAACGTTTCCACGCTTAAGCACAGTTGCCTGAACTATGCCTTTTGGGAGTAGGGTTGGAACGTCTTTTAAAGAATGTACGGCGATATCAATTTCTTCATTGAGGAGTGCAATATCTAGTGTTCGTGTAAAAACACCAGTAATTCCTAGTTCATAAATGGGCTGGTTTAGCATTAAATCTCCAGTAGACTTTACAGGCACTAGTTTTGTCTTGTGCCCTAAGTGTTCGAGTTGTTCTTGAACAGTTTTTGCTTGCCAAAGCGCAAGTTGGCTATCACGAGTTCCAATGCGAATAGTTTTTGACATAATTATGAGTCTAGTTGAAAGATTTCCTGAATCAATTCCAAGCTTTTTTTGCCAGAACTAGCCTCTTGTTTGAGGTGATGTGCAAAATGATTGGTAATTTTTTGCACAATCTGCGCGCTGATAAGATCGGCTTGTGTTTTATTGAAATCTTCTAGTTTTTTGCGCTGCACATCAATTTCTGCTTCTGCAAATACATTGAGTTTTTCTTTCAACGCTTTGATCGTTGGTGCAAATTTACGGTACTCTAGCCATGCTAAAAACGCATTTTTAATCTCTTCAATTATGGCTTCGGCTACAGGGATAAATTCTTTTCTTTTATTTAGTGTCTCATCGGTTATGTTTGACAATTCATCCAAATGCGTTAGGGTTACGTTTTTCAAGTCTTTCACGTTCTCATCTACATTTTTAGGAAGTGACAAATCCAAAATAAGCAGCTCTTTTTTGTTTTGTATGAGTTGCTTATCTACGGTAGGGTTTTGTGCTCCAGTAGCCACAATGAGGATGTCAGTGTTTTTAATTTCCTCTGGTAGTTGACTGTAATCTTTCACCAAAACCTTGAACTTTCCAGCGATTTTTTCTGCCCTATCCCTTGTTCTATTGATCAAGGTAATGTGTTCATTTTTGGTGTGTTTGATGAGGTTTTCACAAGTATTTCTTCCAATTTTCCCCGTCCCAAAAAGAAGAATATTTTTGGTGGTTACATCCTTTACCGATTTTAGAATGTATTGTACAGAAGCAAAAGATACCGAAGTTGCACCCGAAGAAAGCTTTGTTTCTGTTTTAATGCGTTTGCTGGCCTGAATTACAGAATTTATGAGCCGCTCGAGAAAGGCATCTAAAAGGCCATATTTTTTTGATACTCTTGCGCTCGATTTCAGTTGGCTAATGATTTCGAAGTCGCCAAGAATTTGGCTGTCCAATCCCGCCCCCACGCGAAACATATGCTCAATGGCTAGGCTATCTTTTAAAGTATATGCCACTGGCTCTAATGCTTCGATCGTCCCAACGGTATTATTGCACAATAGCTGTACCAATTCATTAGGGTCATTTACAAAAGCATAGATTTCGGTACGATTACAGGTTGATGTGGCTACAATACTTTGAATTCCTGATGTCTTGGCTTGATTGAGTAAACGCGCTTTTTTTGTAGGACTTAAACTAAAGTCTCCGCGAAGTTTAGCATCTGCTTTTTTGTAGCTTATGCCGATAACATAAAAAGAAGTTTTTTTAGTGCTTCCGAGTTGCTCCATTTATTTGGGTAATGTGTGCGTTCGTGGGCAAAAATAGCATCTAAGCTAAACAAAAAATAACGCTAGAGGAACTTTATTTGTCGTTTAGGGTTTTGTCTGTAATAATTCCTTATTTTTGCAATTCAATTTCAAACAACAGGTTTAAATTGATTAAAAATGCAATTTTTATTTATAATGAATCTAAATAAAGAAAATTCTTATTCGTTAAGTCCATCCTCAAAAAGTGTCGCTACAGGGACTTTTTTAGAAACTTCTATTGAGTCTGGGTTTTTGGTGATGACATTTCAAAACGAAACGGATAAGCTTAAGTTACTAGAAAAAGACATAGATAACTCCTACATTCAATTTCATTTTTGTTTAAAGGGTTCTGCTCAATTTTGTTTTAATAATAATACGTACACGCTTGATATTCCTGAAGAAAACTCTTTATTGTTGTACAATCCTCAACGCGATCTGCCAATTCATATGATTACTCAGCCAAATACTTGGGTTGTCTCTGTTTTAATTTCTATCAAGAAGTTTCATGGCTTGTTTTCTCATGAGGCAAATTACATCACCTTTTTAAAAGACGACAACAAGCTTAAGAAGTATTATAAAGATGGATATATTTCGCCATCTATGGCAATCGTTTTAAATCAAATCATTAACTATAATTTGAATTCTAATCTGCGTGAGCTGTACTGTAAAGCTAAAGTATACGAATTACTCAGCCTTTACTTTAACCGCGGAGAAGATGCAAACATAGAGCAGTGTCCTTTTCTGGAAGACGAGTCTAATGTTTTGAAAATAAAGAAAGCGAAAGACATAATTATTCAGCGTATGGCAGAACCACCAACACTTGTCGATCTCGCCAACGAAATAGAGCTTAGTTTAAAAAAGCTAAAAGAAGGGTTTAAGCAAATCTACGGGACTACCGTCTATGGTTTTTTGTTTGATTACAAAATGGAACTTGCTCGTAAATTATTAGAATCTGGGGGGCATAATGTTAATGAAGTTGGCCTGAGGGTTGGTTACAGTACAGCAAGCCATTTTATATCTGCTTTTAAAAAACAATACGGGACCACTCCAAAAAAATATATTCAATCCTTAAATTAATTATACAAAAAAATGAAAGGTGTTTTATTAGTCAATTTAGGCTCACCGGATAGCCCAAATCCAAAAGATGTTAAGAAATATTTAGGCGAATTCCTAATGGACGAACGTGTTATTGATGTCCCAAAGTGGGCGAGAACACTTTTGGTCAAGGGGATTATCTTGAACACTAGGCCTAAGGCTTCAGCAAAGGCTTACAAGAAAATTTGGTGGGACGAAGGCTCTCCTTTAATCGTGTTATCGGAACGTCTCAAAGACAAGGTTCAACAACAAATAGAACTGCCACTGTCTTTGGCTATGCGCTATGGTAGAATGTCTATTAAATCAGGGTTACAAGCCTTGGCAGACAAAGGAGTCACAGACGTCTTGATCATTCCATTATACCCACAATTTGCAATGGCAACAACAGAAACAATTTTGGTCTTAGCCGAAAAGTTGCAAAAAGAATTCTTCCCCCAAATGAATTTGGAAAATTTACCTCCTTTTTATAACAATCCAGACTATATTAAAGTTCTTTCGGAGTCAATAAAAGCATATTTGAAAGGAAAAGAATATGATCATTTGTTGTTTTCATACCACGGAATTCCAGAGCGCCACATCCGCAAAAGTGATGTTACAAAATCACACTGTAAGATTGATAAATCGTGTTGCAGTACAGCTTCTGAGGCACATGCATATTGCTATAAACACCAGTGTGTTGAGGTGACCCGTTTAGTGGGCGAGTATTTAAAAATGTCACCCGATACGTTCTCCACGTCCTTTCAGTCACGATTGGGGTTTGACCCATGGCTTCGCCCTTATACCGACCGTACGATAGAGCGTTTAGGAAAAGAAGGAACAAAAAACATGGCTATAGTTACTCCTGCATTTGTTAGTGATTGCTTGGAAACTTTGGAGGAAATTGCTATGGAAGGCGAAGAAATTTTCCACGAAGCTGGAGGAAAAGTATTCAACACTATACCGTGTTTGAACGATGATCCACAATGGGTTGCTTTATTGGCACAATGGATCCAAGAATGGGCAACTAAAGCTGTAACTACTACTTAGATGTCTAAACCAATAGTGTCAGACTTTGGAGCAGAGCCTATAGGAAAATTACTTGTGCGTCAAGCTGTTCCTGCATCAATTGGTATTTTGGTGATGTCTCTCAATATCTTAATCGATACTATTTTTGTTGGGCATTGGATAGGTGCCCAAGCGATTGCCGCTATAAATGTGGTTTTGCCAGTTTCTTTTTTTATAGCTGCCTTGGGGATGTCTATTGGTATAGGTGGATCCTCAATTATTTCGAGAGCTTTAGGGTCCAAAGCGAAACCCAAAGCCCTAACTACTTTCGGCAATCAAATTTCACTCACGCTTTTGCTTACCCTAACTCTTGTTGTTTTTGGGCTTTGTTTTATAGATGAAATCATCCCTATTTTTGGCGGCAAAGGCACTATTTTTACTCCGGCTAAAACATACTACAGAATTGTGCTTTATGGAGTGCCACTATTAGCACTTTCTATGATGGGCAATACGGTGATTCGCGCTGAAGGTAAGCCAAAATTTGCTATGTATGCCATGATGATACCTTCTGTTACCAACCTAGTTTTAGATGTTATTTTGATTAAGGTTTTGGATTTAGGCATGCTTGGCGCTGCATGGGCTACTACAGGATCTTATGCATTTTGTTTTCTTTTTATTTTATGGTTTTTCTTCTCCAAATACTCAGAAATGAAAATTGATTGGCATCATTTTGGCCTCAAAAAACCAATAGTCTCAGAAATAAGTAGCTTGGGCCTGGTGACCTTATCTCGTCAAGCTGTAGTAAGTGTAACTTATCTATTAATGAATAATATTTTATTCGATTTTGGTGGAGAAACTTCAGTCACAGCCTATGCCATTGTTTCTAGAATGCTCATGTTTGCTTTATTCCCCATATTTGGTATCACACAAGGCTTTATCCCCATAGCAGGATTTAATTATGGCGCTAAAAACTATGTCCGTGTGCGTCAATCCATTAGTATTGCCATACGTTATTCTATGATTCTAGCAACCTTAGTTTTTGTGGCTTTAATTGGGGCTCCAGAACTCATTACGAAGATGTTTACCACAGATCCGTTGGTGTTGCAAAAAACGCCAAGCGCTATGCGTTGGGTTTTTGCAGCCACACCAATTATCGCGGTACAGCTTATTGGCGCAGCTTATTTTCAGGCTGTAGGAAAAGCTACACCAGCCTTATTACTTACCCTTTCCAGGCAAGCATTTTTCTTTATACCTTTAATTTTTATCTTACCTTTATGGTATGGAGAGCTCGGCGTTTGGATGGCATTCCCTGCCTCTGACGTCTTATCTACTTTAGTAACTGCTTATTTTTTGAGGAAAGAAATGAAACAAAATTTAAAAGAATCCTAATGGAATATTACAACTACATTAAAGCGCTGCATTTGATTTTTGTGATCACTTGGTTTGCAGGGCTTTTTTACATTCCACGCTTGTTTATTTACCATATAGAAGCCAGTCAAAAACCCTTAGTGGAAAGCGAAATTCTCTGCACACAACTAAAGCTAATGTCGAGCAGGTTGTGGTATATCATTACATGGCCTTCAGCAATATTAGCTACTTTTTTTGCATTATGGCTGTTACATTTGGCTCCATACTGGATGGAACAGTCCTGGATGCACGCAAAGCTTGCCTTTGTGGTGTTGCTCTTTGCATACCACATCAAAACCCACATGATTTTCAAATCATTACAAAGCGATAAGATCAATTACTCATCAAATTTTATGCGTATTTGGAACGAAGGTGCGACCCTTATATTATTTGCTATAGTATTTTTAGTAATCCTCAAAAACACATTAGATATGCTTTACGGCCTTTTAGGCCTTTTGGGCCTTGCTCTTGTTTTAATCTTAGGAATCCGTCTTTATAAAAAGACAAGAGGTAGCTAGGGTTGCAAATCCTTCATTTTTCATATATTTATAAAAAAGAGCTCAGTATGGCAAAACGCAGTCTGTCTTTAAGTTCAAGAATTTTCTTTTACATGATCCTTTTGGTGGTTTTGGCTTCCATTTTGATTGCTGCAGTTACTGTTTACCAATACAATGAGCAATCCCAGGATTACCACCGCAAAAGATTGGAGCGTAAAGAGGTGCAACTCATGTCAAGCATAAATTATGTTTTGAAGGAGTCGAGCTGGGAGATAAAAACAGACAATTTAGAGCTCATTTTTAAAGATAAGATTTATGAAATTGCCAATATTCACAATGTTGCTTTCAATCTTTATGATCTAAAAGGAAAGCTGATCAAATCTTCTAAACCTTGGCTGGAAAATGATCCAGTTCCAGACCAGCTTCCCAGTTATATTATGGATACTTTAGCACTGATTTCATCAAAACGTTTTGTAGAAAAAAACAAACTGTTGGATGGTAATTACCGTTCTTCTTATTTGATTCTTAACGCCCCTTCATCAAAGCCCCTAGGAATTTTAAATGTACCCTACTTTGACGATGATTCTTTGAATTCTGGAGAGTTAAAAGAATTTTTAATTCGGCTCGGATATGCGTATATCATTATGATGCTAATTGCCATAGCATTTGCATATTTTATGTCCAAACTAATTACAAAGTCGCTAAAGGCTATAAGTGATAAAATGTACCAAACCCGTTTTGAAAAGCGCAATAAAAAAATTGCACTAGACGGGGCTACTTCCGAAGTGATGTCGCTTGTAGAATCCTATAATAACATGATTGATGCTTTGGAGGAAAGTGCACAAAAATTAGCTTCAACTGAACGCGAACAAGCATGGAGAGAGATGGCAAAGCAAGTCGCTCATGAGGTAAAAAATCCCTTAACCCCAATGCGCTTGAGTGTACAAAGTTTTCAACGAAAATTCAATCCAGATGACAAAGACATTCTAAAAAAAGTAGACGAATACAGCAAGACGCTTATCCAGCAAATTGATACTATGAGTAAAATTGCCGAAGCCTTTTCTAGTTTCGCTAAAATGCCCACACAAAAGATAGAGCACCTAAATGTTGTTAAAGTGGTTGAACACGCTTTAGATATTTTCCCTGATTCATCAATCGATTTTTCGAGTACCGCACAATTGATTCAAGCAGATTTTGACAGAGATCAGCTTAACAGAATTGTAACTAATTTGGTCAAAAATGCTATTCAAGCGATTCCAGAAGACCGAACAGCTGCTATAAAAGTCGAACTCTCTGAAGAAGCCCATCATATCTTTATTAAAGTAAAAGACAACGGAAGCGGAATAGAAAATGGAATAGGGCAGAAAATATTTGAACCAAAATTTACAACTAAAACTAGCGGAATGGGACTAGGTTTGCCAATGGTAAAAAACATAGTTGAAGCCTACAATGGGGAAATTACGTTTAATACAACTTTAAATAAAGGGACTGTTTTTGTAGTTTCTTTTCCAAAAAAACAATAAATCATGCAGTTCAATAATCTTCTCTTACATATTGATCAAGGTGTTGGTGTTATTACAATCAACCGACCGAAAAAATTAAATGCTTTGAACAAGGAAACTATTCAAGAATTGCACGATGCTGTAAAAAGCTTGAACGCATCTAAAGATATCCGCGTTATTATCATCACTGGAAGTGGCGAGAAAGCATTTGTAGCAGGTGCTGATATTAGTGAATTTTCCGATTTTAGCGTCCAACAAGCAGCGCAATTGGCTCGTGAGGGGCAGAATATATTATTTGATTTTATTGATCAACTATCCACACCTGTCATTGCAGCTGTAAATGGTTTTGCTCTTGGCGGGGGCTTGGAGTTGGCTATGGCAGCGCATTTTAGAGTCGCTAGTGCTAATGCACGCATGGGGCTTCCAGAAGTGAGTTTGGGGGTAATCCCTGGTTATGGAGGAACACAGCGCTTGGCACAATTAATTGGGAAGGGAAGAGCTTTAGAAATGATCACCACAGCACAGATGATTGATGCCTTGAAAGCAGAGCGTTGGGGTCTTGTAAATGCGGTAATACCTCAAGATGAATTACTTTCATATTGCCTGTCATTGGCTGAAAAAATCAAGCGAAATAGCCCTTTGGCAATAGCCGCAGCAATAAGAGCCGTAAATGCCAATTACCAAGAGGGTGTACAAGGGTACGATGTCGAAATTTCTGAGTTTGCTAAGTGTTTTGGGACAGATGATTTTTCAGAAGGGACGTCGGCATTTTTAGAAAAGCGAAAAGCAAAGTTTTAAGGCTAATTTCTGAGCATAAAAAAACCCAAAAACAAATGTTCTAGGGTTTATGTTTTTTCAAAATTTTGTTATTAATCTGCTAAGACAATAATTTTGTTGGCGTTCATTTCTATTGTTCCAGAGCTTATTGCAAGCCAATACCCTTTTTCTTTTTGTTCAAATTTTGAGGCATTGTTTTCATCCAGATTAATCGATCCACGAATCTTTACAAAACCTTCTTTTAAAATTGAAACAATTGGCGCGTGATTATTTAGCATTTCAAACTCTCCATTGGCACCAGGGACAGAGACACTATCGACCTCGCCTTTAAAAAGCGTTGTTTCAGGAGATACAATTTCTAAATACATATGTTTCAGTATTAAGCCTCAGCCAACATTTTTTCACCTGCTTCAATCGCTTCTTCAATAGTCCCTTTAAGGTTGAAAGCTGCTTCTGGCAAGTGGTCCAATTCACCATCCATAATCATAGTAAATCCTTTGATGGTTTCTTTAATGTCTACAAGTACACCTGGAATTCCTGTAAATTGCTCAGCAACATGGAATGGTTGAGATAGGAAACGTTGTACACGACGAGCACGCCCTACGGCCAACTTATCTTCTTCCGAAAGTTCTTCCATTCCTAAGATGGCAATAATATCTTGTAATTCTTTATAGCGTTGTAACAACTCTTTTACACGTTGCGCACAATCGTAGTGCTCACCGCCAAGAATGTCTGCCGTCAAAATTCTAGAGGTTGAATCTAGAGGATCTACCGCAGGATAGATACCGAGCTCGGCAATTTTTCGAGACAATACTGTTGTTGCATCCAAGTGCGCGAATGTAGTTGCTGGCGCTGGATCTGTAAGGTCATCCGCAGGAACATATACTGCTTGTACTGAAGTAATAGAGCCTTTTTTCGTTGAGGTAATGCGCTCTTGCATTGCACCCATTTCTGTAGCTAGTGTTGGCTGATATCCTACCGCTGAAGGCATACGCCCTAGTAGGGCTGACACCTCAGAACCTGCTTGCGTAAATCGGAAAATATTGTCAACAAAGAACAAAACATCTTTTCCTTGACCATCGCCTGCACCGTCACGGAAATATTCGGCAATAGTAAGTCCCGATAGCGCAACACGTGCACGTGCTCCAGGGGGTTCGTTCATTTGACCAAAAACAAAAGTTGCTTTGGATTCCTTCATGGCAGCTTTGTCAACTTTTTTCAAGTCCCATCCACCGTCTTCCATAGAATGCATAAAGTCATCACCGTACTTTATAATACCTGATTCTAACATTTCGCGAAGCAAATCATTTCCCTCACGCGTACGCTCTCCAACTCCGGCAAATACTGATAGTCCTCCGTGTCCTTTGGCAATGTTGTTAATTAGCTCTTGAATCAATACGGTTTTCCCTACACCTGCACCACCAAATAGTCCAATTTTTCCTCCTTTGGCGTAAGGCTCAATGAGGTCAATAACTTTTATTCCTGTAAAAAGAACTTCAGTTGAAGTAGAAAGGTCTTCAAATTTTGGTGCTTCTCTGTGTATTGGAAGTCCGTCTTTTCCAGCTTTTGGCAAGTTACCTAGGCCATCAATAGCATCACCAATGACATTGAATAAACGCCCGTATACATCATCGCCAATAGGCACTTGAATAGGTGCTCCAGTGGCATTTACTTCTGTACCACGGCTTAATCCATCGGATGAGTCCATGGCAATTGTACGGACTGAATTTTCGCCAATATGTGATTGCACTTCTAAGACGAGTGTTGAGCCATCTGGACGATTGATTTCTAGAGAATCATATATTTTTGGAAGGTCTGTTCCAGAACCAAATTCTACATCGATAACTGGGCCAACAATTTGAGAAACTTTACCTGTAACTTTTGACATTACTTCTTTGAGTTTTATTTTTAGCTAAAATTTTGTTTAAAAACCACTGGTTTTTGCGCTGCAAAGATAGATAATATAATTAAAAAACCCAGAGCAAAACTCCGGGTTTTTTTAAATTTTATAATCTAATTTTAGAATTGGATTTTGGCACCTCCATAGTATAGAGAACCAATATTTCCTGAACCAGGGATACTGACATATTCGCGTCCAGCGATATTGTTTCCTCCGATTTCAAACTTAACGTTGCTTAATGCATTTATCCCAAATGTAACCTTCGCATCTACGACCGTGTTTTCTCTAATCGTCGCGTCAATAAATGAAGATTCATAATAATATTCAGAATTGTATCGTGCATTTGCAGAGATTGTAAGGTTTTCACTAACATTAGAAGTAAGCCCCAATTTTATTCGGTGCTTAGGCGTATTCCAAGATAATTCAAAATCAGAATTTGCTTTGGCTTCGTAATCTAACTCATTATACTCGTAAATGAAATTCATTGAAGTAGAGGCGTTTAAGCGTTGAATGGCCTCTAAGCTGAATCCGTAAGTATCAAATGGAACGTCTAAGTTAGCATCAACTCCAAATTGAGCGTACGCACCTAGACCCATAGCTACTGCTGCAGGCTGTCCAATTGCCGCAGGCACATAAACACTATTAGTTCCTATAAAATTTTCATATTGGCTGTAATAAGCATTCATATCAAGAGTAAAATTTCTTGAGTTGTAGCGGTAACCAAGATCGTAAGAAGTTACTTTTTCTGCTTCAACATAACTTAATTCTTCTGAAACTATGCTTCCATCTGTATCAAAAGCACTTTTGTTCAAAGCAGTTTCAAAAACTTGACTTCCTGTCCAATCAAAACCACCTAAATTAGTATTAAATCTGTCAATATTTTCTTTAGTAGACCCAAGTAACACCTCTTCACCATTGTATAGGCCAATAAATTTATCTTGATTGGTTGGGTTTCTGTACCCAACTTGTCCAGAAACTCTAATGTTTGATTGTTCAGATAATTTAAACAACAACCCTAGTCTAGGCGTTACATTAGCGTCTTCCATCACACTTTGTTTGTCGTAACGCATCGATGCGGTCATGGAAACATTTTCATTGAATAAATCTTTTTGTACTTGAGCGTAAACTCCAAATTCGTCGTATTCAATCGGGTCATCATAATCAGTGTACAGGGTTCCATCAGTATCTAATGTAAAATTCCTGTATAAACCGCCTACAATTACATTGGCAAAACTTATTTTGTCCTCAAAGTCATAATTGGCTTCAAATGTGGATACTGTTGAGATGTCTTTAATAAGTGCGCCTAAATCACCATTATCGTTAAAAGTCAATAAAGCTTGATTTGTAGAATTTGATATTGCTGTATTAAATGCATCTGTTCCAGGTTGCAGCATTAATTCATTTGCTCCAGTTATTCCTAAGGCAGGATTTCCATATCTAGATATGAAGTGTGCATTAAGGCTATTTTCAGAACCAACAAGATCATTAATGTCCTGTCCACCAGTACCTACATCACCTAATATTTGCCCTAAAAATGCAGGAATATTAGCTGCTCCACCCGCTAAGACGCCTAGGTAGTTTCCTAAATAAGCTGCGCCCCAACCATTTTGGATCCCTCCTGGCATTGCGTTGGCAACTGAAGTTCCTAAAGCGGTGCTTTGTGTTGTTTTACCTGCATCTTCTTTTGTGTAAAAAGCTCGTGCGGTTAACCCACCTGATTTAAGTTCTAATTTATGTAATTGTACTACAAAATCCTTGATGTTGTAGCGTGCATTACCAGCAGGCAGTGGTGCTTCCCCTGTTCCAATAAGTGAAGAGAAAGAGATTTCAGTGTCATCATTCGGGCGGAAATAAATTCCAGCGTTACCTTTTATGTTTCTCGCTTCATTTCCAAATAAATCTTGTTCCATGTAACCTGTTGAGCGAATATCATCCCAATAATTAGGTGCTGCTGCTCCTGCATTTAGAACTGCTTGAGCAGTAGCTCCAGTTGGGTCTAATTGTTGGGTAAAACCTGCTACAGCTTGCCATATTGTAGGGGAGTCAATCAGTCTTTGCCCGTATTCATTTACTGCGTCGAAATCAGGTGATCTTGGATCGTAATTTTCTACGATACTGCCGTCACCACAATTAGAGCATTCTCTTTTGTGTCTTCTGTCTCCAGCGGCCCATTCTGTACCCTCTTTGGCCGAAAAGGATAATTTAACAGCCCATTTGTCAGATAATTTTTTTGCCAAGCGAATTCCGAAGTCTGTAAAGGCGTTATTCCCACCAACTTTTTGTTGGGTAGTTCCTGAGCGGTAATAACCACTAATACCTTCGTGTTCAAAAGGATTTTTACTTTGAATTGACATAATTCCTTTATAAGCATCCATACCATAAAGAGCGGAAGCTGACCCTGGAAGCAATTCTACACTTAGGACATCAAGTTCGTTTATTCCAATGAGGTTACCTACAGCAAATCCAAAAACAGGTGCTTGTGTATTCATCCCATCAACTAATGTCACGAAACCTTCGTTGTAAGCGGTTCCAAAACCTCTAGTGTTTACCTGACTAAAAACTAAACCTGTTTGGTTCATTTGAACGCCCTTAACGTTTTGCAACCCTTCAAAGAAATCTGCAGAAGGTGTGCGCTGAATCTGCTTTAAGCTGTATTTTTCAACTGTGATTGGAGATTCAAAAATTCTTTGAGGAACTCTTGAAGCCGTAACCACAACTTCGTCGAGGAAGCTGCCCTCGAGTAGCACAACTGTAATGTTTTGGTTATTTGAAGTGATTTCTTCGTTTGCAGAAGTAAACCCTACACTACTTATTTGAACTGTAAAAGGCGGTTCTTGATTAACTGTTAGCGAGAATTTACCGTCAAAATCTGAAATCGCTCCAGATGATGTGCCTACGACAATAATGTTTGCTCCAGGAAGCGGTAATCCACTTTCGTCATTGATGGTTCCTGTTACAGTTGTTTGTGCAAAGGAAAATACACCAAAGAGTAATGTAAAAATCTTTAAAAATGTTTTCATTAGTTATAATTTTTTTGGTTTGCTTGTTATTTAATTAATAAAGATATTAAAATTATTTATAAAAATTAATAATTTACCAATAAATAGCCCTTAAAAAAATAAAAAGCATAATTTAAAACAAATTTATAAACCTGCTTTAGAGGCTTTTTTTTAACTATAAATCAGTTATTCTGGATTTAAGATAATCGTTTAAGAAACGCCGCATACGATGTAACCTAACGCTCCAAATACATTGGTTTAGTTGTTTGGTTCCGTATAATAGACTCGTAATTTCACTTTTTTCAACTCATCATTTGAGTTGCTTCCTTGAAGGATTACGCTTCTCGGGGAAAGTATTGTCCCCATCGGGATGGCTTCTACGTCTTCATCATATTGTTGAAGTTTTTTCATATCAGCTGCCCCTACATTCGAGCTGATTAAGAGCCCTATTTTCACGTTAGTAGAGTCTTTTGCAACAATATTATCTAAGTGGCCTGTTAGGCGAACTTTGTATTTTTTGTATTCATTTCCATCATCGTCTGTTTCAGTACTAAGGGGTACTAGATGAGAGAATTTTGAATCAGATGTAGTGGGATTTACAGATGAGTCCAAGAAGTAGTCAATAAGGGGGATATTGTTATTCAAGTCATAGACAAAAACTCGGTTTGGAAACTCGGTTTGGCTGGCCGTTGAGGATTCATCCACATAAAATTCGATGTAGGCTTCATTAATGAGGCGCTTGATAACAGTTTCATCTTCAACTGTGTCTCTAAAGTCAGTGATAAAATCATCGAAATTATTACCTGCTTGGTCTTCTGAGAACAGTTCAATTACAGCCATTGAGCCTTGCCCGCCTTTTAAGTACAAAAGTTCATCGCCGTCTTGGGTATTAGCGTTCGCAATCTCTTGTTCAATATCGGTATTAAAGTCGTTTTCAAAAAGGTTAATACGTGCACCACTGAAACTCATTTCATAAGTTCCTTGTCGCTCTGTTGTTTCGTCAGTTGTTGGTGAGGTACTTTGGTAGGTGTAATGAAGTTTTACGTCTGCGCCTGAAGAAGAAAAGTCCAATTGAATCAAGTGGCCTTTATCAGCGTTCAATGGCTCAACTTTAAAATAAAGTCCTCTAAAATAATCATAGAAGTTGTTGGCAGAACTTAGCTCATCGCCCTCTTCTTTTGCGAAAATTAAATCTTCCCAGAAATTTTCAGGTAAGCTACTGTGCTCAAGTTTGACCCTAAGGCTTGGTGCCAAGGTTGCAGTCGTTTCGCTTTCGCCCTCGCTGTTCAACGCTGTGAGCTTAATTTCTTCATTGCTGGGAAGAAAATAATTGGACTCATACAGCAATTGAGCTTCTAGCGCAGCCGGATTGAGTTGCTCAGAAGGCGAGAGGCTGCCGTCTGAATAGTAGCTTTGATTTTGATCTAAATCACTAGCAGGATCAAAATCGCGTATGAAAAAATCATTTTTATAAACCGATAAGCGCACAGCATCATCACCGTAAAGTGAATCTATGGTGTAAGTGGTATCATCAATTCTACGACTGGTATAGGGTATCGTCAAAACAACAGAATCCAAAACGGGCTCATCCCCGAAGTTGACTACATAAGATTTTGGGGTTACCTGTGCTAAAATATGTGCTGTACTGCGTCCAAAAATAGGATCGACATGATAGCCTAATAGGTTTTTTGACAAGGTATTGGACTGAAACGGGGTAATGCGTTTGTTGTAGGTTTTTACGGGGTATGTTTGCAGTTTTATTTCAATATTTGGGGTTCCAACAATTCCAGAGCCGATTTCAGAAAATTCTTTTTCACAAGCGTAGAAAAGAGAAAAAACCAAACCAAGGATAAATAATTTTGAGAAATTACGTTTCATTTGTTTCATAAGAGATTATGTGGGCCTAACTTAAAATTTCATTTGTATAAAACTCAGTGTACGCTTCTGCAAACTCTTCAGGATATTGATACTCCAAAACGGGCTTGTCGGAACTAGAAATGTAGTCTTCTAATTCTCCTGGCAATTCTTTGGAGCCCTTTATTAGACCATCGGAAAAGTCTATTGCAGTTTTCATGAGATTAACATAATTTGGCGTAGCTAAATTTTCAAGATGACCAGCTTCAATTTCGTCAAACTTAACTTTATTAATCAGCTCAGGGTTTAATGATTCATCAAAACTTTGCCCATATACAGAGGTAACTACTTTACTACCGTTGAATAAGGGCTCATCTTTATAATATTCTTTCAAGTACAACGGCAATAATGATGCCATCCATCCGTGAACATGAATAACATCTGGCGCCCAATTGAGTTTTTTTACTGTTTCTATAACTCCTTTGGCAAAGAAAATTGCGCGTTCGTCGTTGTCTTCAAAAAGCTTTCCATCTTCGTCTGTAAGCGTAGCTTTCCTTTTGAAGTAGTCTTCGTTATCTATAAAATAAACTTGGATTCTTTCTTTTGGTATTGAGGCTACTTTGATGATCAAAGGCATATCTAAGTCATTGACCACTAGGTTTATCCCAGACAAGCGAATTACTTCGTGAAGTTGGTGGCGTCGTTCGTTGATGTTGCCATAACGTGGCATGAATATTCGTATTTGCCCGCCTTGTTTATTAACCATTTTGGGTGCTTCAAAGGACATGGAAGAAATCTCTGTTTGTGGTAAATAGGGAATTACTTCGGATGACACGTACAATATTCTCTTATCTTTCATAAAATCAACAGCTTTATTATTATCAACAAAAACGATGCAAAAATACAAAATTTTATGCAGATTAACGCTAATAGCTTAAGTTTGCAAGCCGTTAATTTTATCAGCATGAATGTTTTTACAACAAAACACGCGCTTCAAAAAGCAATATCAGCCGTAAGGGAGGTCAATTCTACTTTGGGTTTTGTGCCTACTATGGGGGCCTTACACGAAGGGCATTTGTCTTTGATTCAGACTGCTTTAGACGAAAACGAACTTGTTGTCGTTAGTATTTTTGTCAACCCCACACAATTTAATAATTCATCAGATTTAGAACACTACCCTAGAAGTTTGGCCTTAGACAAGACCAAGCTAGAATCTCTAGGGTCCTCAAAGATTTTAATCTATGCCCCAGAAGTTGATGATGTTTATGGCGAAGCTATTTCTACATCTACTTTCGATTTTGGAGGCTTAGAGGCACAAATGGAGGGGAAATTCCGACCGGGACATTTCGATGGTGTTGGAACTGTAGTGCATCAGCTGTTTAAAATTGTTTCGCCTGATTTCGCTTATTTTGGAGAGAAAGACTTTCAACAATTAGCAATTATAAATAAACTAGTAGAACTTACGGAATCACCAGTCCAAATAGTGGGCTGCCCAATCGCCAGAGCAGAAAATGGCTTAGCCTTGAGTTCTAGAAATACACGACTCAGCCTTGAAGAACAAGGTCATGCCGCCAAAATATTTGCCATTTTAAAAGAAGTAAAACAAAAATTTGGCACAAAAAATGCCAATGAACTCAAAGAATGGGTCAATCATCAATTTGATAACGATGCTGTTTTATCATTAGAATATTTTGAAATTTCTGATGAAATAACTTTAAAACCAATGCGCAATAAACAGCCCAATACAGTTTACCGTGCCTTCATTGCTGTGCACATCCGCGATGTTCGTTTGATTGATAATATCGCATTAAATTAATTACCTTTGCACCATGCTAATACACGTCGTTAAATCAAAAATACACCGCGTCAAAGTTACCGGCGCAGACCTTAACTACATAGGCAGCATCACCATTGACGAAGATTTAATGGATGCCGCTAATATTGTGCAAGGGGAAAAAATTCAAGTTGTTAACAACAACAATGGAGAGCGCTTGGAAACATATGTTATACCTGGGCCAAGAAAATCAGGAGAAATTACGCTAAACGGCGCCGCAGCTCACAAGGTAAATATTGGCGATGTTTTGATTCTGATCACCTATGCTATGATGAGTATGGAGGAAGCCAAAATGCACAAACCGTATTTGGTTTTTCCAGATGAGGCTACAAACCTTTTAAAATAAACGTGTTGAATACCACTCTTAAAAAGGGAATAAAAGTTGTGTTGCCACTTTTGTTGGGAGGTACACTAGTTTGGTATTCTCTGCAAAAAATAGCACTTAGTGTTCTAGCCGAATACTTCAAAAATGCCAATTACTTTTGGATTGGTCTGGGGGTATTTTTTGGGATTTTAAGTCACCTTTCTAGAGCTTATCGTTGGAAATTTATGATTGAACCCATGGGATATAGACTGCGGCTTCCCAACAGCACAATGGCTGTTTTTGCGACTTACCTTATTAATTATACCATCCCAAGAGCAGGAGAAATATCTCGTGCAACAATTTTAGCTAATTACGAGGGCGTACCTTTTGAAAAGGGATTTGGCACCATAGTCGCTGAGCGCATCGCAGATTCGTTGGTTATGCTTCTCATTATAGGGATTGCCTTTTTTTTAGAATTTGATGCCGTTTATGGGTTCTTATTTCAAGATTTTAATCCTAAAAACCAGTGGTGGATATTGGGGAGTTTAGTGATGGCCTCTTCCTTTATTTACGTACTTTTTAAGAAAAGTACTCACCCAATAATATTAAAACTAAAGACATTGTTTAAAGGGTTTTTAGAAGGCGCGTTAAGTGTTCTCAAAATGAAAAAAAAGTGGGCTTTTATAGCACATACTTTTTTTATTTGGGGGATGTATGTTTTGATGTTTTATGTTACATCACTATCAATTGAGGCAACGTCTGACCTCCCGCTGTCTGCTGTTCTAATTGGTTTTATTGCAGCAAGTTTTAGTATTGCCGCGACCAATGGAGGTATAGGTTCCTATCCCTTGGCTGTTTATGCAGCGTTTACAATTTTTAATGTAGCCCAAGACCCAAGCCTCGCCTTTGGATGGATCATGTGGAGTTCACAAACAATCATGATAATTATTTTGGGGGGCTTATCGCTTATTTTACTGCCTGTTTACAACAAGCTTCACCCAAAACACTTAGGAAACAAACTTTAGATTAACTTCTTTTTTTTTAGTTAATTACTTAACTTGTGGGTTCAAATTAATAATTAGTTCAATGAAGCGCTTAACCTTATTTATTTTGTTTTGTACCGTTATTTTATCGGCTCAAACTCAATACGAGCTATTAGACACCCAAAGCTTAGGAGAACGTGAATTAAAAATTCAACTCCCCAGAAACTACGAGGAAAACACAGAGACTTTTTACCCACTTATTCTTACCCTTGATGGCGATTATCTTTTTGAAATTGTAGCTGGAAATGTCGATTATACGGCCTATTGGGACGACATGCCAGAGGCTATTGTTGTGGGGGTCAATCAGATTGAGACGAGAGCTGACGATTTGTATGTTTCGGACAATACCTTTTTCCCGGTCAAATCTGGGGCTCAATTTTTTGAATTTATTGGTGATGAACTCATTACATTTTTGGAAGACAATTACAGAGTGAATGAGTTTAGGGTTGCTGTGGGTCATGGAGCTTCTGCTAATTTTATTCAGTTTTTTGCCTTCAAAAATAAGCCTATTTTCCAGGCTTATATTTCAATTAGCCCTAGCCTATCTCCATATATGTCTGATAACCTAACGGCCCTTTTTGGTGCGCTCAAATCGCCCTTGTTTTTTTATATGTCTACAGCTAGCGAAGATTTCAAAGCCAACAGAACAGAGGCACTTGAGCTAAACACCAAGTTAGAGGCAATAGAATCCGCGCAATTATATTATGCTTTTGATAATTTTCAGGAAGCCAATCATTATGCATTAGCAAGCCGATCTATTCCGCAAGCTTTGGATCATATTTTTTTAGTCTACCAGCCGATTTCTAGAACAGAATACAAAAAACACATTCTACCCCTTGAAACCTCTCCTGTTGATTATTTGTTGGAAAAATACAACACAATTGAGAAGCTTTTTGGGATAGAAAAGCAAATATTGATGAATGATTTTCGCGCAATTTCAACAGCTATAGAAAAGAACAAATCCTTTGATTATTTCAAGGATCTAGCAAAATTAGCACGCGATGCCTATCCCGAAACTTTACTGAGCAACTATTATATGGGCCGATTTTTTGAGGCCACGGGGAATATAAGAAAAGCCATAAAGGCCTATCAAGAAGCGTATATTTACCTAGAAATTGAAGGCATTACAAAAGATGATTTATTAAATCGGGCAGATCGTTTAAAAGCAGAATTCGGATATTAATGGCAAAACTTAAAACAACATTCTTTTGTCAGAGCTGTGGTGCACAATATGCCAAGTGGCAGGGGCAATGCACTTCCTGTAAGTCATGGAATACGATTGTTGAAGAACTGATCAAAAAGCCTGAAAAAGTTGCTTGGAAAACAAGCAGTAGTTCAGCCAAAGAACGGGTTTCTACCCCTCTAAAAATATCAGAAATTGACACGACTAAAACCCCTCGATTGGATACCACCGATGCGGAACTCAACAGGGTTTTAGGGGGTGGTATTGTACCGGGATCACTTATTTTGTTGGGCGGTGAACCCGGGATTGGCAAAAGCACTCTGATGCTCCAATTATCTTTAAAATTGCCCTACAAAACCCTGTATATTTCGGGTGAAGAAAGCCAAAAACAAATAAAACTTCGTGCAGAGCGCATTCACCCAAGTAGCGAACAGTGTTATATTTTAACCGAAACGAAAATGCAATACATTTTCAAACAGATCGAGGATCTTGCTCCTGACATCCTTGTTATTGATTCTATTCAAACGCTTCAAAGCGATGTTTTGGAAGCATCGGCGGGGAGTGTTTCTCAAATTAAGCAGTGCACTTCAGAATTGATGAAGTTTGCTAAAGAGACAGCGACACCTGTCATTCTTATTGGGCATATTACTAAAGATGGCAGCATAGCAGGGCCTAAAATTTTGGAGCATATGGTAGACACTGTATTGCAGTTTGAAGGGGACCGCAATCATGTTTTCAGGATATTGCGCGCGCACAAAAATCGTTTTGGTTCCACTCATGAGCTGGGAATATATGAAATGCAAGGCACTGGCTTAAGAATCGTAGAAAATCCTTCAGAGATTTTAATTTCAAAAAAAGACACTGCTTTATCTGGTAATGCTATTGCTGTTACTTTGGAAGGGATGCGGCCATTGTTGGTAGAAGTTCAGGCCTTAGTGAGTTCTGCAGTCTATGGCACGCCACAACGCAGTGCTACAGGGTTCAATGCGAAGCGGCTCAATATGTTACTGGCTGTTCTTGAGAAACGCGCTGGCTTTCGCTTGGGGGCCAAGGATGTTTTTTTGAACATCACGGGCGGGATTAGTGTGGATGATCCTGCTATTGATTTGGCGGTAGTTGCAGCCATTTTATCATCAAATAATGACGATGCCCTAAGCGATAATTTTTGTTTTGCAGCTGAGGTCGGTCTATCTGGAGAAATCCGTCCTGTGCAACGCGTTGAGCAGCGCATTATGGAGGCCGAAAAACTTGGTTTTACGGCTATTTTCATTTCGAAGCACAATAAGTTGGGGCTTAAACCCAACAAAATAGAAGTCCACTTAATCTCTAAAATTGAAGATCTGTTGCGCTTTATTTAACTTATTAATAAAAAAAAGCCCTGATAATTCAGGGCTTTTTTATTGCATTAGCAATATTCGTTATAGGCGTTTGTCAAGTTTTCCGCAATGAGTTCTGCAGGCCTGCCTTCAATATGGTGGCGTTCAAGCATATGCACTAGTTCTCCATCTTTGAATAACGCCATACAAGGCGAACTCGGTGGAAAGGGAATCATGTGTTCACGCGCCTTATCTACGGCCTCTTTATCAACACCTGCAAAGACGGTTACTGTTTGTGTTGGACGTTTATCGTTTTGCAAACTTTGAATTGCGCCAGGGCGCGCGTTGGCAGCTGCACATCCGCATACAGAATTAACCACAATAAGCGTGGTTCCTGATTTTGCCAAAGCAGCATCAACGGCTTCAGCACTATATAATTCTTCAAATCCTACCTGCGTAAGGTGCTCACGCATTGGTTTTACTAACTCAGCTGGGTACATAGGGTTGTTTTTTCAATTAAAGCACAAAGATAAACAATTGTGGTTCAAAACACAGGCCTCTTCTTGGTAATAAATGTTAAATTCAATTTAAATTAATAAACTTATTTCCGTAGGTTTGGTGTTTAATTAGTGCATTATAACTATGAGTTTTGTAAAGTGGATTGGGGCTTCTCTGGGCTGGTCTTTTGGAGGCCCTATAGGGGCAATTTTAGGTTTGGCATTAGGGAGTTTGATCGATAAATCCTCTGTAAAGACAAAGACATATTCCAGGCCCAATATGCGAACTCAATCCGGCGATTTTGAAGTGAGCTTACTTATTTTGGCTTCTTTGGTGATCAAGGCCGACGGCAAACAGGACCAGAGAGAACTGGACTTTGTACGCCGCCAATTTGTACAAATGTATGGTAGGGACCGTGCAAATCACGCGTTTCGATTGTTTAAAGCGATAAATAAACAACCCAATATATCCTTGCGCCAAGTGTGTCTGCAGATTCAGCAAATGATGGATCATGCGTCGCGCTTACAGTTGTTACATTTTTTGTTTGGAATAGCGCAGTCCGATGGAGATGTGGCTTCAAGCGAAGTGATTATCATAGAGCGTATCGCCAATTACCTTCGGATAAGTCATAGAGATTTTGAAAGTATAAAAGCGATGTTTTACAGCTCAAAAACAAATGCGTATAAAATTTTGGAATTAGATAAAGACGCTAGCCCTAAAGATATCAAAAGTGCATACAGGCGAATGGTTAAAAAATTTCACCCAGACAAGGTACAACACTTAGGCAAAGAACATCAAAAGGGCGCTGAGGAAAAATTCAGAAAAGTACAAGAGGCTTACGAACAACTTCAGAAAGACCTCAAATTTTAGTGTGTTTTATTTTTGTTTCAGTTTAGATTGTATCGCAAACCAAAAAACAAACGTCGACCTTGATTTGGCGCATAGATATAAGTGGGGTCGAATGTTAGACCATAGGGATTATTTGCCGTTACTATCGCGCTTCCATTGTTGTCGAAACTTACGTTATCATCAAATGGATCATCTGCTCTTGCTATAATAAACGGATTGCCTTTGTTTGGCGTCCAATTCAAAATGTTTTTTAATCCTGTGTAGAGCTCAATATTTTTAAATTTTTTAAATGTAAATAGGATGTTTTGTATACTCCATATTGGCGCATTTTTTTGTCTTGGGTCTAATGGGCCAAGAACAGCTAGACGCATCGGGCCATATATATTTCCTGTGTAATCAATTGTAAAATTATTTTTCAAATTTGTATAGGTAAGCGCCCATGTTCCAGAAAACTTTTCGGTGAGAATTTGTTGCCTACGAATACCATTTTCTTTTTGGGAAACATCTTGGATTGTTCCGCCAATTAAGCCTTTGAAATGGGGAGATATAACGGCATCAAGGCTAAAACTTAGTCCGAAGCTAGTAGCGCTGCCCTCTAAATTATCGTAAATAACCAAATTAGGGTTTGTGTCGTAATCCGGGCGTATTGCATTTGTAAAGTAAGTGTACCATGTTGACCAATCCAAGCTCAAGATTTGGCCTTTTTTAGTATATATTTTTTTTAAATAATTGGCGTTAATATTGAAAGACTGCTCAGGTTTTAATTTGTTTTGTATAACAAGGTCTCTTGACCCGCTTAGCGCTGCATGTTCTTCAGTAAATAGATTTACTATTCTAAACCCTGTGCCGGCATTGACGCGAAAAATATCGTCATCAGTAGGCTTGTATCGAAAAGCCAGCCGAGGTGTAAAAATACTTCCATGCCTATTGTCATAATCGTATCTACCACCTAAAAGCAGTTTATGTTTTTTAGTCAGTGATATTTCATTTTGAACAAATAAAGAAGGCACCACAACTTCATCTGAAGTATTGGTAACTGTGGTGTTGTCGTTGTAGTAGTTGTACCTTGCGCTTAGACCGATTAACCAATCAGATTTCGGCTCCGAAAAATCCCATAATAATTGACCAAATCCAATGCGTTGCTTTGCAAGATAATAACGGTCTCCATAGACAGAGTTTTGATCGTGATCCGAGTAAGAGAATTGGAAAAATAGTTTCTCTTGCAGGGGAAGTTGATAATTTCCAATAAGTTCGAAACGGGAGGTGTAAATACTTTCTCCATATACTTCAGTTCCTCCACGATTTTTGGATTTCCATTGCATTTCACCCCCCCAGCGGTCTTCATAGAAATAGCGACCTGCCAAGGAAAACAGCCGATTTTTTGGGCGGCTAAAACTCCATTTTTGAAAAACCGAAATTCGATCTTGAAGGGCAAGATCTGTAAAATTATCGTTGTTGTTATCTATGGGATTGTTATAATTAAAATAATTGACCCCAAATAAAACGCTAATCTTATCCCCCAGCAAAGCCTTGAGTCCTACATCTAAATTGTACTCATTCCAGTCTGTTAGAAATGAATCAAAAAATAATAATGGGGTGTTTTCGGGGTGTTTAGTAATGATATTAATTAACCCCCCTACGGCTTCACTGCCATACAAGGATGAAGCTGGGCCTTTTATGATTTCAACCTGATCGATTAATGCACTTGGAATTCCTGACAATCCATAGACGGTAGATAATCCACTTACAATGGGCATTCCGTCAATGAGGACAAGCGAGTAAGGGCCTTCTAGGCCATTGATGCGGATATTTCCAGTATTGCATACGCTGCAATTGAGTTGAGGACGAACCCCATTTACAGTCTGCAGGGCTTCAAAAATATTTGCTGTTGGGTTTTTCTTTAAAAATGCTGCGGTAAAAACTTCGACAGGGATGGGGCTTTCCGAACGTTTTACAGGCTTTAAGGTGCTCGTGATAACAACTTCATCCAGTACGGCGCTGAGTTCTAAATCAAAGTCGATTTCTATACTCTTGCTTATAATTTGCACGTTCAGAGTGCTGCTTTTATATCCTATATATGAGGCCTCTAAAGTGTACACCCCCGCTTTTAGATTGGGGATGTTGTATTTTCCTTGCTCATTGGCTATTACGCCATTATTACTGTTTTTAACCACAATATTAGCAAAAGCCAATGGTCCATTTTCTGAACGTACCCTTCCGCTTATGCTGAAGTTCTGAGCAAGCAAAGAATTAAACCCTATGGTAACACACAACAAAAGCCTAATCATCTCTATAATTTTGGCGAATATAGTTTAAAATTTAGACAAGACTAAAAATTTATTTATATTTGTATAAATATTTAATATTTTGGTGACATTATCAGAAGAAAATTATTTAAAAGCAATTTATCATTTAGCGAAGCAAGACAAGGCATCGGTAAGTACTAATGCTATAGCTACAAAGATGATGACTAAGGCTTCTTCGGCTACGGACATGATAAAGAAGCTCGCGGAAAAGGGTTTAGTGGATTACCAAAAATACCAAGGGGTTCATTTGACTGAAAAAGGCCGTTTTGCCGCAGTTTCTGTAATTAGAAAACACAGGTTGTGGGAAGTTTTCTTGGTTAAAAAACTCAATTTTTCTTGGGATGAGGTTCATGAGGTAGCCGAGCAATTGGAGCACATTAAATCAGAGAAGCTCACCCAGCAATTGGATGCATTTTTGGATCATCCTAAAGAGGATCCTCATGGCGATCCTATTCCGGATTGCGAAGGTAATCTTCCTTCTACCCAAAAAATATTACTGGCTCAAATCGAACGTGCCGAAAGCTGTATTTGTGTTGGTGTTAAAGATTCTACATCACAATTTTTACAGTATTTAGACAAGCACAATATAGCGTTAGGCACAAAGATTGAGGTTTTATCGAAAGAGTCTTTTGATGAGTCGATGAGTATAAACGTTAATAAATATCAATTGACGATTTCTAAGGAAGTCGCTCATAATTTATTTGTAAAAATCAATTAAGTATGTTAGATCAAATTATCATTTATTTTGAATCCATAGATCCAATATTAGCTGCCTTGTATGCTTCTTTATTTACATGGATTTTAACAGCTCTTGGTGCAGCATTAGTATTTTTCTTCAAGGGGATGAACAGAGGATTACTCGACGGTATGTTGGGATTTACTGGGGGAGTAATGGTTGCTGCAAGTTTTTGGAGTTTACTCGCTCCGGGCATTGAAATGAGTCCGGGAGAGGGCTTTGTTAAGGTAATTCCAGCAGCCATTGGATTTGGTTTAGGAGCTTTATTTTTGTTTGGTTTGGACAAGATTTTACCGCATTTACATATAAATTTCAAGGAAAGCGAGAAGGAAGGCGTCAAATCGCCTTGGCACAGAACTACTCTGTTGGTTTTGGCTATTACCATGCACAATATTCCAGAAGGTTTGGCTGTAGGGGTATTATTTGGCGGAGTTGCTGCGGGTATTCCGGAGGCGACTATAGGTGGTGCTGTAGCCCTAGCTTTAGGCATAGGAATTCAAAATTTCCCAGAAGGCATAGCAGTTTCTATGCCTCTTAGGCGTCAAGGGGTAAGCCGTTTCAAAAGTTTTTGGTATGGTCAATTATCGGCTATTGTAGAGCCGATTGCTGCTGTAGTTGGGGCCTTGGCTGTTACGTTTTTTACGCCCTTACTACCCTATGCTTTGGCTTTTGCTGCGGGCGCAATGATTTTTGTGGTGGTCGAAGAAGTGATTCCGGAAACACAGCGGGATAAGTATACAGATATAGCAACGCTTGGCTTTATCGGCGGATTTATAGTGATGATGACTTTAGATGTGGCATTGGGCTAGCATCCACAGTCGCCTCCGCCACAATTTTTGTCCTTTTTTTTTGGCCAAATTTTTTTTCTAATCAAGAACAAAACTGCCGCAATTGCAACACAACTTACAATGATATTTTCCAGCGCTGTATTCAAATTATTAGTTTAAGATTTGAAATGCAATTAGTGCAAAAATGTAGGCAATAGTACTCATACCTATGAGTTGAATCATAGGCCATTTCCAACTTTTTGTTTCTCTTTTTACGATGGCTAATGTGCTCATACATTGCATGGCAAAGGCATAAAAAAGTAAGAGCGAGATGCCTGAGGCAAAGGTGAACACTTTGCTTCCATCTTCATAAATTTCATTGGACATTTTTGTTTTGATGGTATCGATGCTTTCATTTTCTGTAGCACTTCCGACGCTATAAATAGTAGCAAGAGTTCCGACAAATACTTCACGTGCGGCGAATGAAGCGACCAAGCCAATTCCTATTTTCCAATCGTAGCCCAAGGGCTTTATGACTGGCTCGATGGTTTTCCCGATGATTCCAATGTAAGAATGTTCTAATCGGTAGGCCGCCACTTTATCGTCTATTTTTGCATCAGAAAGATCCGCATATTGTTCAGCGACAATAGCTTCTGCATTATTGAATTTTTCGCCTGGGCCGTATGAAGCGAGTACCCATAAAATCACGGAGATTGCTAAAATAATTTTACCGGCTTCAAAAACGAATGTTTTTGTTTTTTCAAAGACTGTAATGAGAACATTTTTAAGCAAGGGTAGTTTGTAATTTGGCATTTCGACCACAAAAAAGGTTTTGCGGTTGGTTTTCATGATGCGGTCCAACACATAGGCCGAAAATACAGCCATTCCAAAACCAATAAGATAAAGTAACATAAGGGTCAGTGCTTGGTAGCTTAGGCCAAAAATATAGCCTTCGGGGATAACCAAGGCAATGATGATCAAGTAGACGGGTAAGCGCGCCGAACAAGTTGTAAAAGGAGTTACTAAAATGGTGATGAGGCGTTCTTTCCAGTTTTCGATATTTCGTGTTGCCATAACAGCAGGAATCGCACAAGCTGTGCCTGAAATGAGTGGAACTAAACTTTTACCGCTGAGCCCAAAACGCCGCATGATACGGTCCATCAAAAAGACCACGCGGCTCATGTAGCCACTTTCTTCTAGAATTGAAATGAATAAAAATAAAAAGGCGATTTGAGGGATGAAAATAACAATACCCCCAATGCCAGAAACAATCCCTTCCGCAACTAAATCAGTGACTTTACCCCCATTGGGATAGCTGCTTTTTACCCATTCTGCAAGTCCTGCAAAAGTTGTGTCGATCAAGTCCATGGGGAACGTAGCCCAATCGTAAATGGCTTGAAAAATTGTGAGTAAGATAATGAAGAAGATAACGTATCCCCAGACTTTATGAATCAAAACTCGATCGAGTTTGCTTCTTAAATCTCTAGCTTTAGAGCGGTCAATATTTTGTCCTTCTTTCAGTACATTATTTATAAATTGGTAGCGTTTTATGGCTTCTTTTTGCTGCAAACGTTTCAGCTCTGAAGTAGATTTGGTTTTAAATTTTGAGACGTCTAACTCTTGACGCGAAACTTTACCAAAATTAGCATCCTGAGTAATGACCAACCAAAGCTTGTAAATGTCTTGATTTGGGAAGGCTTTTTGTAGGCGTTCAAAATAAGCAGGTTCAATAGTAGAGGCATCTAAACATTGTTTTTTTGGTAATATTTTGTACTGCTCAATTAGTTTTTTTAGTTCTTGAATGCCCGTGCCTTTTCGCGTACTCACCAATGCAATTTTGGTGTTAAGTTTTTCTTCTAAAACGTCAACATCTAAAGATATTCCTTTGCGCTTCATGACATCACTCATGTTAATGACCAAAAGAGTGGGGATTTTTAAGTCTTTAATCTGAGTGAATAAAAGAAGATTTCGCTTCAAATTTTCGACATCACTCACAATGACCGCTACATCAGGATAATCTTTATCATTTTTATTAAGCAATAATTCGATGACAACATTTTCGTCCAAGGACGAGGCATTGAGACTATAGGTTCCGGGCAGGTCTAAAATATGGGCTTTTACGCCTCGAGACAATTTACAAATGCCTTGTTTTTTATCGACTGTAATCCCAGGGTAATTACCTACTTTCTGATTTAAGCCAGTGAGGGCGTTGAAAACCGATGTTTTTCCCGTATTTGGGTTGCCTATGAGCGCAACGTTGATCTGTTTACTCATTTATTTTTTCGATTACAATTAGGGACGCTGTTTCTTTGCGTATAGCCAAAAAACTATCGTTAACATTCAAATACATCGGGTCAGAAAAGGGCGCAAGTTGCAGCAATTTGACTTCGTTGCCAGGCAAACAGCCCATTTCCAGCAGCTTTAGTGGAATATCGTTTGAAGAGCTGTCTGTAATCACAGCACTTTCTCCTTTTTTTAAATCGGCAATTGTAAGACTCACGCTTATTTAGATTCATTTTAAAGAAGCAAAAGTAATAAAAGATCAGTGATTGTCAGTTGCTTTTAACACTTTTATATCATCCAAAAGTGTTTCTATGGCTTTTGGATCAGTTCCATCGTAAAATCCACGTATTTGTTTTTTCTTATCGATAAGCACAAAATTTTCGGTGTGTATCATATCATAAGGGCCTCCATCTCCATTGGTTTTTACGGCCAAATAAGAGGTTCTTGCCAGATCATAAATTTGTTTTTTATCTCCGGTAACTAAATTCCATTTAGATGCATTTACTAATTTCTTTTTAGCGTAACGTTTCAATTGTTCTACAGAATCTATTTCAGGAGTGACCGTGTGTGAAAGCAGCAGAACCTCAGGATCTGAAATGGTTTGTTTTTGAATCTCGTACATGTGGTCTGTCATGATTGGGCAAATCGTCTGACAGGTGGTAAAAAAGAAATCGGCGACATATATTTTGTCCTTATAAAAATCTTGAGTGATGCTGTCACCGTTTTGATTAACGAGCTTAAAATTGGCAATAGTATGGTATTTTTTTTGATGTTGAATTGTGCTGTCGACCAATTCAAAATTAACTTGCGCAGGCTGATATATAGGGAGGACTTTTGCGGGTTTAAGGATGCTGTAAAAGGCAGTCATAATGATGACCGAAAGCAGCAGCATAGTACCGATAAAGAGTTTGTATTTTTTTAGCGTATTGCGCATGAATTAACAATGAACCACAAAGGTACAATACAAAGCTTTAAAATTGAATTAAATCGCCTTAGAAATCTGTTTTTATCTTGGTTTTGTTCCTAATGCGAAAACCGCTACATTTGTGGACCAAATTATGATATCTGTTTATGGAATTTTTCATTAAAATAAGTCAATTTTTACTTAGTCTTTCACTTTTAATTGTACTGCACGAGCTTGGGCATTTCATTCCGGCTAAGTTGTTTAAAACGCGTGTCGAAAAGTTTTATCTGTTTTTTGATTTAAAATATTCCTTATTCAAAAAGAAAATCGGCGAAACGGTGTATGGCATCGGCTGGTTACCTTTAGGGGGTTATGTCAAAATTTCGGGCATGATAGATGAAAGTATGGACACTGAGCAGATGGCGCAAGCACCACAGCCGTGGGAATTTAGATCGAAACCCTCGTGGCAACGTTTAATTATTATGTTGGGTGGTGTTACGGTAAACTTTATTTTGGCCGCAGTCATATATATTTTTATGGCGTTTTTTTATGGCTCTTCTGATGTGGATGCCAATAGTGTAAAGGGGGGTTATGCTGTTTACAACCCGGTTTTACAAGAGATTGGCTTAAAAGACGGAGACAAAGTTTTGTCTATTAATGACTATAAAATTGAGTATTTTTCTGACATCCGCAAGTATATTTTGGAGGCCGAAACCATGACCATAGAACGCGAGGGCCAACAACAAACCATTAATTTTCCTGTAGACTTTTTGGGGCAACTGAGTGCCAGCAAAAAAAGAGGGCTCATAGAGCTGAGACCTCCGTTTATTTTTGATTCTTTTCAGGAAAATTCGATAAATGAAGGCGTTGATCTTCGTAAAGGCGATATTTTTAAAACTATAAATGGTCAATCAGCGGAATTTTTTGATGAGGTCGTTTCGATACTTCAAACGTTAAAAAACCAGACGGCCACGGCTACAGTAGAGCGCGATGGGGCTTTAATTTCTCGTGAATTACAAATTAATTCAGAAGGCGCTTTTGAGCTTATTGTTTCTCAATCGCTGAATGACTATCAAGATGCTGGCTATTTTGATATCATTCAAAAAGAATACGATTTTGGAGAAAGTATTGGTGTTGGTCTAGATCGTTTTGTTTCTCAAATATCGTCTTATTGGATGCAATTAAAGCTCATATTTTCGCCAAGCACTGGCGCTTATAAAGGAGTAGGTGGCTTTATGGCAATTTTTGATATCTTCCCAGACACCTGGAGTTGGGAATCGTTTTGGGGCATTACGGCCTATTTATCCATTATGTTGGGGGTTCTAAATTTGTTACCGATTCCTGCTTTAGACGGAGGACATGTTATGTTTTTGCTATACGAAATGGTTTCTGGTCGTAAGCCAGGCGATAAGTTTATGGAGTATGCCCAGACGGTTGGCTTTTTTATCTTAATCGCTTTGGTATTGTTTGCTAATGGGAATGATATTTTTAAAGCCTTTTTTGGGTAATTATTTTTTGTTTTCTATTTGTGTAAACTAAAAAATGATATATATTTGCGCTCGCGCAAGCGAAAAACAGTCCTCCTTAGCTCAGTTGGTTAGAGCATCTGACTGTTAATCAGAGGGTCCTTGGTTCGAGCCCAAGAGGAGGAGCAACACAACCCACTAAGTACTTGGTATTCAGTGGGTTACTTATTTTTAGGGCATTTCTTATCCCATATTTTATCCCAAAAATTTCAATAAAAGACTGAAAAACTACACCCCCCTAATGATTTTAAGCTCGTTTTCTGTTTTCGGGGCTGTCTGTGAAATGTATATGTAGCCTAATTTTAGGTG
>Ga0233402_1000042_pt1 | contig 47083 bp, 49 predicted proteins | sample 54DmetaG_FD_182705 | JGI IMG/M metagenome (GOLD analysis project Ga0233402, IMG submission 182705) | Seawater microbial communities from Monterey Bay, California, United States - 54D | ecosystem: Environmental > Aquatic > Marine > Coastal | place: USA: California | collected 2016-11-11 | reverse complement strand
TCAGAGTTAACTAAGATAGCTCTAGTACATTTATACACACAAGGTTTTACAGGAGAATCATTAACTAATTTCGAAGTTAAACTTACAACTCCATCTATCATATTCGAACAAGAGAAGATAGCACTACTTAAAGAAAAGATAGATTTAGCTTCACAAATGAAAGATACTAAGTTATTCTCATCAGATTACATATATGAAAACATATTTGATATGTCAGAAGATAAGTATATGGAAATGAGAGACCTAGTTAGAGAAGATATTAAGAGAGTATTTAGATTAGCTCAAATAGAAGCAGAAGGTAACGATCCAGCTAAATCTGGTATGACTTACGGTACACCGCATGATCTAGCATCTATGTACGGTAGAAGATCTACTGCTACACCAAAAGGCGGTGAGCCTCAAGCTTTACCTACAGGATACTCTGAAACTGAATCTGAACCAGAATGGGGCCAGCCAGGTCCTGAAGGTGGAAGACCAGTTGAAAAAGCTTCAGTCTACGGGACTAACGATGGCTTAGGAGGACGTGATCCTTTAGGTCAACATGGTATGAAAGGTGGATATCCTTCGGATAATGAAAATGTTTCTGAAAATCTAACAACAAATGCTGTTTACCATAAAAATAAAGAAGCGTTGAAAGATATAGTTTTCAAAAAACAAACTATAAACGAGGCAGGACTACTAGATGAAGACAATATAAAAGATTTAGGGAAATAGTCCATATTTATAATAGTAAACGTGTATAATGAAAATAAAACACTCGAAATTTCGAAATACTGGCCTTATATTTGAACTACTAGTAAAACAAGTAGCTTCAGATACTTTAAATAATAAGGACTCAGCAGCAGTTAATATTATTAAAAAGCACTATTCAGGTAAGACATCTCTTGCTAAAGAGTTTAAATTATACGAGTTTATTTCTAAAAACGTTAATGTATCTCAATCTAAAGCAGAAGCTATAGTTTCTACTATTACAGAGATATCAAGAACTATTAATCAAAAAAGACTTAACAAACAGAAATACGCTCTTATTTCAGAAATAAAAGAAAATTATAATATAGAAGATTTTTTTAGCATACAGGTTAGTAATTATAAACCTTTTGCAGCATTATACTGTTTACTAGAAGCACAAAATAATACAAAATTAATAGATCCTCAAATATTAGTAAATAATAAGACTACTATATTAGAGCATCTAACTTCTGCTTCTCAAAATAAAAAAGACGTAAAAGACACGATTATAGAAGATTTTTCTAAGTATGATAAAGATTTAAGATTACTTACATTTAAAATTCTACTAGAAAAATTTAACTCGAAATATATAGATCTTTTACCTCAACAAAAAAATATACTTAAAGAATTTATTACAGCAGTTAATTCAGGTACACGTTTACGCACTATTGTTAATGAAGAACTTGCTAAGATAAAAGAAGAAGTAGCAAAAATGGCTAGTAAAGTTTCTGATAAAGTAGTTAAGATTAAACTTAATGAAATTCAGAAATTTATTAAACCAGTTTCAAATAAAGAAAAGATTAATGATAGTCATTTAGTTAATCTAATGCAATATTACGATTTAGTTCAGGAACTTAAAAGTTTATGAAACGATCAGAACTAAGAAAACTAGTTCGAGAGGTAATGTTAGAATTAGACGAAGCAAATGTGACAGGAGGATCTGCTACGTTTACACCGGGACAAGGAGCTCAATATGCAACTCCTAATGCTTTCGGTAAATCTAGCAAAGGTAATAGAGCAACAAAATTATTAAAAAAACTAGGCTGGAAAAGACAAGAACGTCCTAAAAGGCCATCACATACTAAAGGATTTGATTACTTATGAGAAAGGTAACAGCAACAGAAAAATATAGAGCAGTTAACGAAGGTCAACTGTCTAAAGCAAACTTCTTAAGAGATATGCGTATGGCATATCCATCAGTCATTAGCCAATTCAACGGATATGACACCTCAGTACAAATTCTTAAGAATAGAGGATTAATTCATGAAAAGACAGCGATTGATTCATATGATTCTAGAGCTGAGTTAAATATATCTCCTGACTCTATAGATAGAGGTGTTAGATATGAGATTCAAGCTAGAGGTAAAGATGCTTCTAACCCGGATGATGTTAGCCACTGCAAAGGTATAGTAATGAAGAACCTTAAGAAAGACCCCCTTCATTATATTATGTTAGTCTCAGGAGAATCATCTAAAGTTGACAAACACGATAAGGAAGTAGAAGTTAAAAGAGGAGAAGGTAAGGTAGATGTATTTAACGGTTTAAAGAAATCTAACTTAAAAGAAAATAAAGAAGAGCTTGCTAAACTACTTAAAGAAGGAAAAATGAGCGATTTAGCTGAAAAGTTAGGAGTAGAAGTAGCTACATTACAAGCTGCTGCAGATAAGCTTAGAGAAATGGAGAGAGAAGAAGCTGCTAGCTCTGCTGAAAAAGTAGAAGCAATGAAAGCAGTAATAGCAGAAGAACCAGATGAAGTAATGAATATTGATAGATTTGGTAAGGAGAAAGAAGATAAAGATAGTAACTATACTAAAGCAAACGAAGGAGACGGCAATATAGTCGATGAACACGAATATGAATTCTTTAGTATCATTTTCGATAAAAAATATAACGACATATTAGAAGACTATATGTCTAGTGAAACTTATAAACAAGACGAAAGAGAGTTACAAGACCAGACAGGTCAATCTAATGTATTTGATTATGCTTACAAAAGTCAATGGGAACACTACATTAAAGAGTATGAAGCTATAAATAGAAGCGATGCTGCAGATACTTATAATTTCGAAGAAGAGAAAGGAAACGTACAAGAACTTTCACCTAATAATGTTATATGGAATTGGTCAGGAGATAGAAATGAATTAGAGCAAGTACCGCCTGATTTCAAAGCAGCAGTTAGAGCAGGATTAGGAGATCAAATAGATGATGAAGATTTCGAAGATGCTTTTGACGGAATTAAAAACTTTTTCGCTGACGAAGCAGGTAGAGGTAGTAAAAAATTTAACTCAGACGATTGGGTAGAAATGATCGAAATGGATTATTTAGAAGAAAAGAAAGGTACAGTAGCTTTAGTTAAAGAAAATATAAAAGCAATCATTACTAAAATTTTAGAAGAAGGAAATGTAAATGAAGCTGCTACTAACCAATTAGCTAAGTATGCAGAAGAGTATTCATCATTTCAAGGGATGAAAGAAACTATTATAGCTTTAGAAAATATAGTAACAGAGATAGAATCTTTTTATGATAAGACAAGAGGAAAGATTCAAAAGATATATGATTCTATTGGAGAAATAAGAAATGAAGAAGGATTAAAAGTAGGAGGATTTATAGCACCATCTATAGAAAACGCTTTCAATAAAGACTTAAGACCAGTAGTAAAAGCTGGTTTTACTAGAGGTTTAGATGTACCTAAAATAAGAACAATATCACAAGCAGAGGTAGATGCTTTAAAAAATGAAACTCCGGTTTATGAGGAAGAACCTAAAAAGAATGTTTTCTCACCAGTATACGAAAATAAAAATAAAAACAATAAAACAAAAAAGTAAGCATGAAAAATTTTAACTTAAGAAACTTTCTAACTGAAAGCAAAAAAGCTAAAGAAGAAAGTATTGAAGAAGCTGGACCAGGGTTTGCACACGACTGTGCAGCACACGTAGTACATGAAACTTATGGTTTCGGTATCTGCTTAGAAGAGCAGCACACTATTGTTGAAAACAAAGACGGCTCTCATTCAGTATCTCATTACGATGTATTCTTTAAAGACGGATCTAAAACAGTTAAGAACATCCCAGTAGGAGATCTAGACGTATTGACTGAAAGTCATCACGGACACAAGAAAAAGAAAAACGAAGAAGATGTTGCTAACGAAGGCGAAACTGTCGAAGAAAAGAAAGGTAAAGATCATGACGGAGACGGAGATGTTGACGGAGATGATTACAAAGCTGCAAAAGACAAAGCTATCAAAAAAGCAATGGGCAAAGACAAATAAAATTATACTATGACACAACTACTACTTAATGTTACCCCGTTTAAATCGGTACTTACAGAGTCTAAAGAAAAGCCTGGAGTATTTGAAGTTGAGGGTGTTATGCAAAGAGCGGTTGCAGAAAATCAAAACGGTAGAACCTACTCTAAAGAGATATTAGAGAGAGAAGCTGCTAGATACGTTAAAGAGTTTGTAAATAACGGCAACGCTTTTGGAGAACTAGATCATCCAGAATCTCCTGTAGTAGAATTAAAAAACGCTTCTCATATAGTAAAAGAACTATATTGGAAAGGAAACGACCTAATGGGTAAAGTAGAATTATTAAATACTCCAGCAGGTAACATAGTAAAAGAAATAATAAAAGCAGGACACACTATCGGTATCTCATCTAGAGGTACCGGTTCTGTAAAACAGACCAATGAAGGACAGTTAGAAGTACAGCCAGACTTTGAATTAGTATGCTGGGATTTTGTATCTAATCCTTCTACTCACGGGGCATTCATGAACCCAATATCGTTGAATGAGAACAAAAAGAAAGTATCTAAGTTTTCTAAATTAGATTCTATTATAAACGATATTTTAAGAGCATAATTAGTTTTTCGGAATAAGTATATATTTATATAAAGAATATACAGTCACTTATACTGTATCGAACAACTTTATTATAATATTATAGCTCTTAATAGCTATACAAATCACAAAATTTTTTAAATGGCAAACAAAGATTTACTTAAGCAAGCTATTGCTGAGGCAAAATCTGTAAGAGAAGCCGCTATTGCTAACGCTAAAGAAGCTTTAGAAGAGACTTTAACTCCTCATCTAAAAGATATGTTAGCTGCTAAACTACAAGAGATGGAAGACAAAGACGTCGACGAAGTAGCAGTAAACGAAATCGAAGAGGAAGTAGATGAAGCTAAAGACGACAAAAAAGACGAAGCAATAGAGGAAGAACTAACAGAGGTTGAACCAGTTGGTGAAGCTGAAGTTGAAGAAGCTGAGGATGATTCAGAAGAATCTGAAGACGAAGCTCCAATCGACGAACCTGCTGACGACATCGAAGATGCCGACGGTGAGGAAGACGCTGTTGACGGTGATGAGGATCTAAAAGACCTTTCAGTTGATCAATTCAAAGATATGATTCGTGATATTATTGCACAGGAAATGGGAGCCGGAGACGGTGAAGAATTACCTGCAGATGATATGGACGGTGGTGATATCGAAGGAATGGGAGACGAAGCTCCAATAGAAGAACCTGAACTAGACGGCGGAAGCGAAGAAGAAGAAATCGATTTAGATGAACTTCTAGCTGAACTTGAAGCTATTTCTGAGGATGAAGCTCCTGTAGAGGAAGCTAAAGACAAAAAAGACGAAGAAGTAGAAGAAGGTAAAAAAGAAGACAAGAAGGATGAATCTGTAGAAGAAGTGATTGAAGGACCTACTGCAAACGAAGTAGACTCAAAACCTGAAAACTCAGAGAAAAACATTAACGCAACTCTTAAAGAAGAACTTAAAGAAGCTATGGATACTATCGAGAGCTTAAAGACAGATCTTCAAGAGGTTAATCTTCTAAATTCAAAACTACTTTATGTTAACAAGATTTTCAAAGCAAACAATTTATCTGAATCTCAAAAAGTTAATGTAATTGCTGCTTTTGATAGAGCAGAAAATGTAAAAGAAGTTAAACTAGTATTCGAAACTGTTTCTGAAAGTGATTTTTCTAACAAGAAAGAGAATGTAACGGAAAACAAGCTTAAAGGTATGGCATCAAAAGCAACTGGTACTACTGCAGCAAAACCTGGAGTAATAACAGAAGCTAATGGAGCTCTACATAGAATGCAAGTATTAGCCGGTATTAAACCAAGACAATTTTAACTAAAATTTTAAATTATTTCAAACATGGAAGTAAAAAACCTATTAGAAAGCTCAAACTCATACAAGAGTTTACAAGCTGATTCTGCTAAATTAGCAGACAAATGGTCACAGTCAGGTTTGTTAGAAGGTATAGAAGATGTACGTCACAAAAGTAACATGGCGATGATCCTTGAAAACCAAGCTAAACAAATCGTAGCTGAGGCTAACACATCAAACGTCGGAGGAGCATCTTTCTCTGCCGGACAAGGTGAACAATGGGCAGGAGTAGCTTTACCTTTAGTAAGAAAGGTATTCGCTCAAATCGTAGCTCAAGACTTTGTATCTGTACAACCAATGAATTTACCTTCAGGACTTGTATTTTACTTAGACTTTAAATACGGAACTGCTACAAACGGAAGAGCTGACCAAGACAATATGTACGGAAACGTATCTACTGCTGGTTCTAAAATTGCTGCTGACACAGATGTTGCTGGCGGTCTTTACGGAGCAGGTCAATTCGGATATTCAATCAACCAAGTATCTGGTAACGGAACTGCAGCTGTAACAAACGCTGATTCTGCATCTGTAAATTATGAAGTAGGAGTTTCTCCTGCATCTTACGATGAAGTAGCCGTACCATTATCTGCTATCTCAGGATATGACGCAGAAGGAATTAGAGCATTCAGATTAGTATCTGCATCTGCTGCTGTATCAGTATTACCACAGTATACAAAGATCGAAGGATCTAACATCGTATTCGTAGTAGCTGACGGAGCTGTAGCTGGTAACCACACTGTAACTGTAAACTATCACAAGCAACCAGTTGACAACGACAGAGGAGACTTTGAAGCTGATTCTGCTGCTGCAGTTGATACATCTATTACAATACCAGAAATTGATGTTAAATTATCTAGTGAAGCGATTGTTGCTAAGACTAGAAAATTAAAAGCACAATGGACACCAGAATTTGCTCAAGATCTTAACGCTTACCACAGCATCGACGCTGAGGCTGAGTTAACATCTTTATTAAGTGAATACATTTCTATGGAAATCGACTTAGAGATCTTAGATATGTTAATCTTAGGAGCAAGAACAACTGATCACTGGTCAGCTGAAAACAATAAAGTATGGGATGGATCTAACTGGTCTACTTCAACTTCTGATTTCTACAATACTCAAGGACAGTGGTTCCAAACTTTAGGAACTAAAATCCAAAAAGTATCTAACAAGATTCACCAGAAGACTTTAAGAGGTGGTGCTAACTTCGTAGTATGTTCTCCAACAGTTGCTACAGTATTAGAAAGTATCCCAGGATACGCTGCTAACACTGACGGAACTGCAGAAGAATTCAACATGGGAGTTCAAAGAGTTGGTTCATTAGCGAACAGATTTAAGATATACAAGAACCCATATATGACTGAAAACATTATGTTATTAGGATATAGAGGATCTCAATTCTTAGAAACTGGTGCAGTATATGCTCCATACGTTCCATTAATGATGACTCCAATGGTATATGACCCAGAGACTTTCACTCCAAGAAAAGGTCTTATGACAAGATATGCTAAGAAGATGATCAGACCAGAATTCTACGGTAAGTTATTTATTTCTGACTTAGCTCAGATCTAATATTTACTTTAGAGTAATAATAAAGAGAGGCCTTCGGGCCTCTTTTTTTTTGGCTATTTATTATAAAACTGTAACTAATGGCCGATATTACTATATACAACGGTAGCTGTACATTTACCTCTGGCAGCTCCACACCATTCGGATTTTACGATAGCGATACTGAGTTCCAAAGAGATGCTCCAAAAGTAGCTTCGTTCTGTGCTAAGAAGTTAGGTTACCCTATGATGGATGTAGAGTTAGAATGTGATTCTTTCTTTGCAGCATTTGAAGAAGCAGTAACAACTTACGGAAATGAAGTCTATTCCGCTCTTGCATCTCAGCAATTTAGTAACATAGCTGGAGCAGCAGGAGGACAAGCTATCAATAAAACTTTACTCAAACCTTCTTTAAGAAGAACTATACAAACAGCTGATCAATACGGTATGGAAGCTGAAGTAGGAGGTACTACTACTATCTATACTGGGTCATTACCTGTAACTGCTTCTAAGCAAAACTATGATATGAATGCATGGGCAGTACAAAATAATATAACTGGTAGCTCTGGAGCTGCTGATATAGAAATAAGAAGAGTGTTTTACGAAGCACCTCCTGCTATATTAAGATATTTTGACCCTTATGCTGGAACTGGTACAGGGATACAATCATTAATGGATGCTTTTGACTTTGGATCTTATAGTCCTGGAGTAAACTTCTTATTAATGCCTGCTTCTTTCGATATACTTAAAGTACAAGCTATAGAATTTAACGATACTATAAGGAGATCTGCATATTCTTTTGAAATAGTCAATAATCAATTAAGATTATTCCCTATTCCTAAGAAAGCAGGTAACTTAAAGTTCGAATATATGATAAAATCAGAAAAGAACTTTGTATATGATGGATTAGATATAAATGCTGAGGCTAGCACAGGTGCTCTTATAGGTGGAGGAGGAGAATCAATGGATACTCAAGCTGAAATAACAGACTTATCTAACGTTCCTACAAAAAACCCTGTATATAAAGAGATTAATTCAATAGGTCGTCAATGGATCTTTAAATATGCTGCTACTTTATCTAAAGAAGTATTAGCTTATGTAAGAGGTAAGTACCAAACAGTACCGGTACCCGGTTCAGAAGCTACTTTAAACCAAGCAGACTTATTAGCAGATGTAAGAAGTGAAAAAGAAGCAGATATAACAGCATTACGTGAAATGTTAAGCTCAGCTTCTTTAAGTACTCAGTTAGAAATGCAAGCTGCACAAACAAAATACATAAGTGACACCTTAAATGGTGTTCCAATGCATATATACATAGGATAATGAAGTTAGTAGACATTATATTAGAGATAAGCTACAAGACTTATGAAGCTATGCTTAAAGTCACATACGGAGAAGAAGGATCCCAAGGGTACGACGATGCTTTACGGGCATTACCAGGGGTTACTACAGTTACAGTAGCGGGAGAAGACTCAGATAGTAGTACCGCTACATATAAAGTAAAAATAATCACTCAAAAAGAACCTGCAGAAGCATTTGAAGCACTTAAAAGTAATGCTATAAGTAAGTATACTAATATAATTGATGTAGAAGTAGGGGCAGAGACTATAGAAGAAAAATAATGCTATTCGGAAGTAACAGAGATTTTGATTTATTAGTAGGTATCAATAGAGAACTATTGAAAGATATAGTAGAACAAGAAATACTATACTATAAATTAGATTTATACGGTACTGAATCCAATATCTACGGAGAAGCACTTGAAAAAGTGTATAACGCCCCTGTAAAACATAATTGTTTTATAACTAGAGGAGATAAAGTTATAAGTGTAGATGAAATGGGACCTAATTTATCAAGAGAAATGACTTTTGCGTTTATAAAACAAGATTTAATAGATACTAACGTATTTCCTGAAGTAGGAGATGTGTTATCTTGGCATGAAGACTACTTTTTAGTAGATACAGTTAACGAAAATCAGTTTTTCTTAGGTAAAGATAAACAATATAACTTAACTAGCTACGGTAGAAACTTTGGATCTTCATTATCATTAGTTTTAAGCTGTCATTTAACAAGAGTAGAAGATTTAGGTATTAATTTTAATAACATGCCAAACGAATTATAATGTCAAATAAACCTACACCTAAAAGTCAGAAGCAGATATCGGAAGGATTAAGAGAACCTCTGTTAAATCAAGGTGGTCTACCCTCAGTTAATCCTAAACGTAGGGAATTACAGAAATCTGTTAAAGATGATGATGTAAAACAGTTTAGTATAGGTTTAAGAGATATAGATGAAGCTATATTCTACTATTTCGATAATGTTATTAGACCTTCAGTAATAAGAAACGGTAAAAAAACAAATGTACCCGTAATATACGGTTCTCCTGAAAGATGGAAAGCAGTACAAAAGGATGGATTCTATAGAGATAGAAATGGTAAGATAATGACCCCTCTAATCATGTTAAAAAGAGACTCATTAGAAAAGAATAGACAGTTAGGTAATAAATTAGATGCAAATAATCCATTAAATTTTGGGATTTTTGAGAAAAGATACTCAAAAAAGAATATTTATGATAGATTCAGTGTATTGACTAGTAGAGACGAGGTAAAAGAGTATCAAGGCGTTGTTATACCAGATTATGTTAATATAACATACTCTTGCATCATTTTTACCCAGTATGTAGAGCAAATGAATAAACTAGTAGAGAGTATTAACTATGCTTCTGATGCTTATTGGGGAGATCCTAATAAATTTAGCTTTAGAGCAATGATTGATAGTTATGCTACTGCTACAGAAATGAATCAAGGTGAAGATAGAACGGTAAAAACTAATTTTACCCTCAATCTCCTTGGACATATAGTACCAGATAGTATAAATGCTGCAATACAAGGGAGCGGTAAATTTTACTCTAAAGGAAGAGTAAGTTTTGGAGTAGAAACAGTAGAAGATACAGCAACAGTGGATAGAAATAGGTATACTATAGCAAGAACTAACTCTACTACAAGTAAATTCTATGATAAAGCAGGAGAAGACTTGCAAAATATTAATATACAAGAATCTATGACAAGTGAACAAAAATTATACGTAACTTTACAGAAAATATACAGTACTACTAATACTTCTGCAGTTGTAGACTCTGCAGCAAGCAGTGTTACCTTTACTAGTCTTAGTTTTGCTGATGTACCGGCTGGATTTGAAGATCCACCTGGTTTAGAAACCTTCCAATTCTTTATTAACGGTCTAATAGTAGAAAGAGAAGCATTAACAAGCATCACAGACAGTGGTTCTGGTGTTGTAGTTGTATTAAATAGAACAGAATTAGGATTCAGTTTGAGTGATAGCGATGAATATACACTAATAGGTAAATTAAATTAGTAGATGGCTTTAGTACAATGGAAACAGATTAGCCCGCATTTAAGCGGATCAGGAATCCTTACAGGATCTCTTAATATCTCTGGATCGATTAATGTAAATGGTCAAGATGTAGGTACTGGAAAGCTAGATGAGACTATTTTTAATAGTTATACAGCATCTTTAGCGAATGGAACTATATCTGTAGCTACTGCATCATATGCCGTATCAGCTTCTCATGAAATAATAACAGAAATTTCTTCTTCTCATGCAGTTCAAGCAGATTCTGCTTCATTTATATCAGATAACTTTATTTCTGAATCAGCTGCAAGGAGCGGCTTTGGAGGAGGAGTAGATTCATCTGTATTTAACGGAAATAGAGTTATATCCCAAGCTCATCTACCAGGATTCTTTACTTCTTCATTTAATCCAGGAACTTCAGGTAGTATATCTGACTTTTTAGAGAAAGTATTCTATCCAAACGATCCTCCTTCATTTACTTCAGCAGCTAATGTTAATATAGCAGAGTTTTTAGTATCTGGTTCAACGATTCATACGTTAACTGGTAATGATCCTGAAGCTCAAGCAATAACTTTCTCAGCTCAACCATCTTATACTGATGGATTTGTAAGTGTAGCAGCAAATGGAGTAGTAACTTTAGCTACAGGCTCAACTGTAGAGTTATTTAATACAGTAGATAGAGGAGATGGAACAGATGCTCATTTAGTTCCTGTAAGAGCTACGGATACTTTCGGAGCAACTAGAGATCAGAACTTATATATAGATGTAACAGCAAACTCTGCACCAGTATTTAGAGAAGTATCTACCGGAGGTAGTATTATTACTTCATTTACTACAGCTAGAAACGAAAATGCTACAACTGGAGAGGTAACAAAGATTTATTTTACTGATATCAATAGTGATGCTATTACTATTACTTCAAGTTCAGTAGCAGGAGATCATTTTACCATAACTAAGTATGGAACTTATGTTAGTATTGCTCAAGCAACAGCATCTTTAGACTTTGAAACAACTTCTTCTTATAGTTTCTCTATAACTGCATCAGATGAACATTTTATTGCAGGCCAAGACACAGATGCTACTACTTCTTTACCGATTACTATAAATGTAACAGATAACGTAATACCAACTATAAATAATCAAACTATAACAGGGTTTAGTGAAGATGAAAACGACGGAGATAGTTCAAAACAAATAACAGCTTCAGATCCTGAAGGTGATACAATAGTATTTACTAATTTTACCTTAGCTGGATTAAAATTAGACGGTACTCCTGTCAGTATCGGTACATATACAGGAACAAGTCAAGCTGATCCTGATGAAGATCCTTTTACTATGAGCTCAACAGGAGTTGTAACAAGAAAAGGAAGTCAATTCATTAACTCTGACTTGATTAACTCATATTTCTATTCAGCTTCAGTATCAGATGCATTTAATACAACATCTGCTTCTGCTGCAATAGAATTAACTATAGCAGACGATGTTGCTCCTTCATTAAACGGAGTACAAGCATTTTATATTATAGAATCAGCAGTAAATGGAGATAGTATCTACGATAGTTCAACTGGATTCTCAGGAACTACTTCTAGATTTACTTCTAACCAATCAGTATCTTGGACAGTTAATCCAACTTCTGATTTTGCAGTCAATAGTAGCGGATATTTAACTATCAATAGAAATATATCAGGAAGTGCAACAGTAGGAGGAGATAGTTTAAACGGTTCAGTAACAGCATCTAATGCTTTTGGTACTACTACTCAACAAACATTTACAGTTAACGTTACAGATAACGTTGGACCTTCTGTTTCTACTAGTCCTAGAACTCAATTCCTTAATACTAACGGTGCTAGACCAGCTAACTATATCTATCAGTTTACTTTCTCAGATACTGAGGGAGACGCTATAGATCAAGATACATTAACATGGGAATCAACAGCTCCTGTAACAGCATCTTGGGTAAATAGTACAACAGCAAGAGTCTTTCCAACAGCTAATGTACCGGCAGGTACGTATTCTTATACTGGATCAGTAAAAGATGATCAAGGATTCGAAACAACTACATTTAAAAGTGCATTCACGATAGCTCAAGCTGATGATGGTACTTTAACTGAGAACGGAACCTTCTATATTATTGAATCAGCTGAAACTGGTAATTTAATTAGAACTAATTCAAATGGATTTAGCGGTACTCAAGGAGATTTAGGAGTATCTTATTCACCAAATTATAATTCTGCAGCAGTACAATCATTTACTTCTTCAAATGCAGCTATAGTTGTTAACAATAGCGGTAATTTATCTATAGGAGTAAATATAAGTGGATCAGTTACTAGCTCAGGAGATACTATAACTTCAACAATAACATTTAGAGATCAATATGATAATATAGACTCTGATACTATAACAATAAATGTAGCAGCTAACCAGGCTCCTACAGCAACTTTTACTAATGTTACAGCTAATGCAACGGCATCAATTTTTCCAAACACTGAGTTAGTTACAGTAACAATTACAGACGCGGAAAGCGATACTCCATTTTCTATGTCCTTGAGCGGTGATGTTAGTAACTTAAAAGCAGTTCCTCAGAACGCTAATTCTTCTTCTTATCAAATACAGAATATAAATCGTATGTATACCGGTTCGGTATTTAACTATACTGCATCTATATTTGATAGCTTTAGTGAAACAAGAGATTATAATCAATCTTTTTCTACTAGAGATCAATTAGGTACAACTTATTTCTATGGTTGGAATAATACTTCACCATCAAGTGAAGCTACTTTCTTAGCAGGAGCAACAGGAGATGCTTCAGGTAGTCCTATAACATCTGGATCGTTGATAGCAATGTTACAAAGCGGTAGTTTAGGCACTACTGGCTTTACTCCGTCTACAGTTCCATTGAAAGTAAATTTATTTAAAAGTGCTTCTTTAGAAAACTTATCTGGAAGTCAAGGAATAAGCTCAGTAGGAGAAATAAACTTTTCAGCAACTAGCTCTATACTAATGGTAGTTTTCCCATCTCAATCATTAGTAATTAACAAACCAACAACAATGTATGACGGATCTCTTCCAACAGGAGTAGATGAAGTAAAACAATATTATCTATATCAAGACAATACGGTCGGTATAGACGGTGTATCAAATTCAGGTATTTATTATTTTGAGACACAAGATTTTGTAGAAGGAAATAGAAGATGGGGAATGATATTTCAAGAACAGTTTAACGCAAGTGCAGCTACTTATTATTTAGTACCTGACGAACAAACATATAGTTAATAAATGGCAATAACCGCAGGAGATATTTATGTAAGATCGGGCAATACAGGAGCCTTTACTAAAGCTGAATTCGTTCAAGGTGGATGGATTACAGTTACTTCTGGTTCTGATATGATTGCTTTAGACCATACTAGATTAGCAGATGGTCAAATTGTCTATGTAAGAGAGTCTAATAAAACATATGTATGTGAATTTTTTACTGCTTTCGTTACACCGGGCTATAGTGGATTTTCAAACTCAGCATCTTTTTCAGAATTTAATTTTCCATCAACAGCAGGAGCAGGTGCAGATATAACATCAGTTATAGCAGGAAAAGGATTAAGCGGTGGAGCTACATCAGGTGATGCAACAGTAACATTAGATACAGGCTCTGTACACTTTACTAATGCTATTGCTAATTTAAGCAATGCAGGAATTTTTAGAGAGACAGGCTCTATACAAGCTACTACTAATGACTTAGAAGTAACTGGTTCTTTAACTTTAAAATATGACGGATCTACTGATCCATTTAAAATAACATCAGGATCATTAGATACTTTTACTGTAACTGGAGATGGGATACTAACATTAATTTCTCAGTCAGATACACCTGCAGCAAGAGCAGGAGGAATTTATTTTGGATCTGACGGGAATTTTTACTTTGGATCGTAATTTAACTTCATTACGGCATATTTATAATAAATTATAATTTAACATAACCCAAAAACATTAATTAATTATGGCAACATGGAAAAAGGTAGTAGTTTCAGGATCTACCGCGAATTTAGCCAATTTGCAAGTTGACGGCTTAGGATCAGGTTTAGTTACTGGTAACTCAGGTAACCTTACAACCACTGCCATCAATGGATCAGGAAACATTGTAGCTACCGTAGCATCAGGATTAACCCATTCGGGTTCATTCTCAGGATCATTTCAAGGAGATGGTTCAAGCTTAACAGGAATTACGGCTACAGCGTTAGGAAACTCTCTAACGGATGGAAACGGTATCGCAGACTTTACATTTAACGGATCAGGAGCAGCATCAATAGCTTTAGATCTAGACGGTTCTACTTTAGCGGTAGGAGCATCAGGAGTTAAAATATCAGACGGAGGAGTAGATACTACTCAACTAGCTGGCGATGCTGTTGATGGAACAAAAATTGCAGACGATGCAGTTGATTCAGAACACATTGCAGCAGGAGCAGTAGATCTAGAGCATATGTCTGCTAACTCAATTGACAGTGATCAATACGTTGACGGATCTATCGATAGAGTACATTTATCAGCTGATATCATTGACGGTACTAAAATTGCTGACGATGCAGTAGATAGCGAACACATCGCTGACGGAGCAATCGATACAGCTCACATTGGTGACAATCAAGTAACAGCTGCTAAATTAGACGATGTATTTTCAGATACACCTGGTTCTTTCGGTAGTACAACAGCAGTACCAGTTCTTACAGTAGATGGTCAAGGACGTATTTTATCTGCAAGTACAGCTGCAATCGCTACTTCATTTGACGTAGCTGCTGACTCAGGAACTACTGATACAGTAGCAGGAGGTCAAACATTAACCTTCGCTGGAGGTAATGGAATTTCAACAGTAGTATCAGATAACAATATAGCTATTAACGGAGCTGCAGGATTAGTTTCTGCATCAGCTTTCTCTTCACCTTCTCAAGGTACAGTTAGAGCTACTATTAACGGTGTAAACACAGACGTTGACACAGGATTACAATCAAGTGATTCCCCAACATTCAGTGGATTAACTGTCTCTAACAATGCAATTATTACAGGAGACTTAACAGTTAACGGTACTACTACAACGTTAAATACTACTAACACAGCTATTACTGATAAATTCATCTTACTTAACTCAGGTTCTGCTAACCCAGATCAAGGAGGTTTAGTAATTGACGAAGGCTCAGGAACAGGTCACGCTTTCCTTTTCGATGAAGGAGACGGAAGATTTGGTATTAACCAGTCAGTTTCTGCTACAGCTACTTCAGCTAACTCAGAAGCTTACTTATCTTTAGTAATAGACCAAGACAATGTTGCACATGATATCACAGATACAGAATACCACAAAAGAGGAAATATAAAAATTGACTCTTCTGACGATATTTTTATCTATACATAATAATTACATTACACCGAAAAAAGGGGCCTTGAGCCCCTTGCGGTGGTAAAGAACTTAAACTATGGCCTGGAAAAAAATAATCGTTAGTGGATCTCAAGCATCGTTAAATTCCGTAGCAGTTGACTCTTCAGTATCAGCTGGCTCTATAACTTCAACAGGAGACATTAGTGGATCAAATCTAAAGTTAACTGGTAATGCTAATATTGACGGAAACATCGTATTAGGAGGAAGTATAAATTTAGGAGATAACGTTAATGACAATATAATTATAGGAGGAGAAATATCATCAAGTGTTGTACCCGATGCTGATGGAACGTACGATTTAGGATCAGATGCAAAGAGATGGAGAAATGTATATGGAGATACAATTTACGGTGATGGTTCAAATTTAACTAACGTCACAGTATCACAGGCAGCAACTGTAGCTAGTACTTTTAGTAATCAGACATCTGTAGCCGTTACTCACAACTTTGATAGTAAAAATGTTACTGTTGCAGTATATAACAGCAGTGACGTACAAATACTACCTGCTTCTGTTACTTTAACTTCCAATGATATAGCAACCGTAACATTTGATTCTTCAACATCTGGTAGAGTAGTTGTTGCTAAAGGTGGACATATATTATCAGGATCAGCACAAAATGCTGATTTTGCAAATAATGGTTTTCCGTTTACTGGATCAGCTGAGATAACTGGTAGTTTAACAGTAACTGGTAGTGGAGACTTTTCTGATTTTATAAAAGCAGGCCCTGCAAAGATTTCACATGATAGTAATTTTGCAAAGTTTAGTCATGAAGATAGAGATGGAGCACTTAATTACTCTTTTATGTCTTCCCCAAACGGTTCTACATACATTAATGCATCTGGTTCAAGTCAAAAAGTTAATATACTAGACGGTAACGGATCAGTCGCTACATTTGAGCATGCTGAAACTAGCTTACATTCTTTAAAAACCATAGTTAGACATAAAGATGCTTTTGAAATATATACTGACCCAAGTTCTGGTCCTGATGTAAAAACATTTAGTTTAGGTACAGATGGAACCGGTTCTTTCACAGGCCCTGTCACAGCTTCTCACTTTCTTGGAGACTTTATTGGAGACGGTTCACAGTTAACAAATATACCTGCATCCGCTTTAGGAGGAGGAATTGTAAGTTCTTCTGTAATATCTTCACCTTCTCAAGGTACTGCTAGATTAGCAGTTAACGGGGTTAACACAGATGCAGATTTAGGACTACAGGCAGGCGATTCACCGACATTTTCTTCTTTAACATTAACTGGTAATTTAACTGTTCAAGGTACAACTACATCTATAGAAACTGCTAACTTATTAGTAGAAGATAAATTTATACTAGTTAATTCAGGTTCAGCAGCTGCAGACGGTGGTTTAGTAGTTAATGGTGCAGGAGTTGCATTAGGGTGGGATAATAGTGCAGGCAGATGGTCAACTGATTCTGCAGGAGCTACAGCTAATCAAACTACTATTACAACAGATGCATTTTTAGCAGGTGTAGTAGATATTGATGCAGGACATGCTGATATAGCTGCATATCAAAAAAATGGTAATGTTAAAACAGACAGCGGAGAGATTTATATCTATTCTTAAGAAGTTATTAAAAAATATGGGATTACTATCACGAAAGATAGCAGTAGGTCAAGAAGCGTTAGACAAAGCTAATAGTAAACAACCATCTCCAGATAAACTTACCGAGCAAGAACTAAACTTCGTTCTTAGTAAATTACGACAAGCAAACTATACAGGAGCAGAATTTGAAATGTTTCATAACGTATGGATGAAATTATCTAATTTAAAGTAGGATTTCTTCTCTTTTTTTACCATATTTATATATAAAGCTATTATTGGCCGAAATCGGAAGTGGGCTCTTTGAGTATCCAACCATAATATAAGGGTAAAATGCCAAATTGGAAAAAACTAATAGTTAGTGGTTCGTCCGCTACTCTATCTAATCTTGACGTAAAAAATGCAGTAACAGCATCTTTCTTCAAAGGAGATGGCTCTGCTTTAACTAACATTTCCGCAGAAGTTACACAACAGGCAACTATTTCAGATTCTTTTACTAATGCCACTTCTAAAGCAGTAACACATAATTTCGGTACTAAAAACGTAATTGTCTCTGTATATAATAACAGTGATCAACTTATTCTCCCTGCGTCGACTACAACGAATACTGTTAATAATGTAACAGTAACGTTTGACTCTGCAACTACCGGGAGAGTCGTTGTAGCTAAAGGAGGACATTTAGTATCTGGTTCAGCTGTACTAGTAGGTACAGGTGTTATATCCGGTTCAGCACAAATAGATTCTTTAACTAGATACGAAGAAAGTATAACCGGTAATAGCTCATATACAATCACACATAATTTAAACGAAGACTATCCTGTAGTACAAGTTTACGATACAAATAAAGAACAAGCAATTCCCGGTAAAATCACAGCATCTAATGCGAATTCAGTAGCTTTAGAATTTGATTCAAATTTTACAGGAAGAGTTGTAGTAAAGAAGTAAATCAACATATTTATAATAAATTATAATTTTTAAAGATGAGAATAGATAGCCCCATAATGACTAATGCCATAATCACAGGCTCGTTTACCGGTTCTTTCGAAGGACCCCTAGCCTATGCTGATATTACTGGCAAACCAGCCTTAATCTCAAGTTCGGCACAGATTACAGCTTTAGGTTTTTCAACTACTGATAATGAGTTGACAACTGAAGAAGTACAAGATATTGCAGGAGCTCTAGTAGCAACTGGAGGAACTAAGACAGGCATTACAATAACTTATGATGATGCTAACAACAATATGGATTTCGTTGTTGCATCTCAAACAGATGAAAACTTTACTTCTGCAGATCATACTAAACTAGATGGTATTGAAGCAAATGCAGATGTTACTGACGCAACTAACGTACAAGCAGCTGGAGCCTTGATGGATTCAGAAGTTACTAATTTAGCAGAAGTTAAAGCATTCGATTCTTCAGACTATGCTACTGCAGCTCAAGGAGCTAAAGCAGATAGCGCACAACAACCACCATCAGAAGGGGCATTCGCAAATGGGGATAAAACAAAGTTAGACGGAATTGAAGCATCAGCAGACGTAACCGATACAGCAAACGTTACTGCCGCTGGTGCATTAATGGATTCAGAAGTAACAAACTTAGCAGAAGTAAAAGCATTCGATTCTACGGATTATGCTACAGCTGCTCAAGGTGCTAAAGCCGACAGTGCTCAACAGCCACCATCAGAAGGAGCTTTCGCTAACGGCGATAAGACTAAATTAGACGGTATAGAGGCAAGCGCTGATGTAACAGATACAGCTAACGTAACTTCAGCAGGTGCTTTAATGGATAGTGAATGTACTAACCTAGCAGCTGTAAAAGCTATCAATCAAGGATTAGCTACAGGAGATGACGTACAGTTTAACGATTTAACAGTAGCAGGAGATTTGACTGTTACTGGTACGACAACATCTATTAACTCAACAGACTTAAACGTAACAGATAAATTAATTTCAATCAATAGAGGAGGAGCTGATGCAGCTTCTGCTAACGGAGCTGGATTATTTATTAGTGGAGCAAGCGAGTCTTTAACATGGGATAATGGAAACTCAAGATTTAGTTTTTCAGATGACTTACATGCTGCCGGAAATATCACATTAACAGGAAACGTAGACGGTAGAGATGTAGCATCCGATGGAACTAAATTAGACGGTATTGAAGCAGGTGCAACTGGAGACCAGACAAATGCAGAAATAAGAGCTGCAGTAGAAGCAGCTACAGACTCTAATGTATTTACAGACAACGATCACACTAAATTAGATGGAATAGAAACTGGAGCAACTGCCGATCAGACTCAAGCAGACATTAATGGTTTAGCTATAACAGAAGTAGGAACGATTGATACAGGAGTTTGGAATGGTACTGCTATTGCAGATGCTTATTTATCTTCAAACACAGCTCATTTATCTGGCACACAAACATTTAGTGGGGCTAAAACATTTTCAGCAGCAGTAACAGTAAGTAATAATACAGCTTCTACAAGTAAAACAACTGGTGCTGTTAAAGTAACCGGAGGTATAGGTTTACAAGGAGACTTATTCGCAGGAGGTGATGTTGTAGCATATGCTTCTTCAGATGAAAGATTAAAAGATAATGTTGCAGAAATAAGCAACGCTTTAGATAGAGTTGAAAAATTAAGAGGAGTTTCTTTTGATTGGAACGACAAACAAAGCGTATATAGTGGACATGATATAGGAGTAATTGCACAGGATGTAGAAGAAGTTTTACCTGAATTAGTTGAAAATAGAGATAATGGATATAAAGCTGTTAAATATGATAAATTAACAGCAGTATTAATAGAAGCAGTTAAAGAGCTTTCTGCTAGAGTAAAAGAGCTAGAAAATAAATAATAAAAGTTTTTAAAAATGGGTTTTATTTTAGATGTTGACTTGGAAACAAGTGAAGGACCTTCTCACGAAGTGTATGCACGAGTAGAAAGTTTTTCGTTCAACAAAGTTACAAGTTTTGTGAAGTTCCAGGTTACCTACTGGCAAGACAGAGATCATGCAATAAGGTATAATAGAACTTCCATAAACGAACCAAAGAGGAGTGCAGTGGGGTTGATACAGGAAAGAGTGCTTTACTTTAAAGATGATAATAGTGACGGTATAGAGATTATGTTCCCTCACCATTTTAAAGTACCGCTAACGGTTTCAAAAGAAGTAGAGACACCAGAATATGGAGTCGTATCAACAGAGCAAGAAGTACCTTACGTAAGCTTCGATGAAAATGGAGATGAGATAACTAAATATAGAAAAGTGGTTAGAGAAGAAAGAAAAAAAATAGGAACTAAAATAGAATTGTTAGAAGTAATCGATACTTCTCTATTAACTAATATTATGGAGTTTTGCTATTCTAAGTTGAAATTAAACTTAATTTCGAATCTACCAGAAAATAAAATTATTACAGTAAAGTAAAATGGCAGTATTTACCTACGGAGCAAACGACATTTCAATAGGAACATTTAACACTTGGGCCAATAATGTATCAGCACAAGCTAACACATCTTTATCAAGTTCTTTAAGTGATTTCGATCCAGCTAACGCAGCACCTTTCCAAGTCTCAGAAATAGCACCTAACTCAGCTATATTCTACGGACAAGTAATTGCTGGTACTGGAGGAGGAGTCGCACTTAGTGCTCCATATACGGTTGCTAATACTACATCATTTACTGTTAAAAATATATTAATTGATGATTACTCTTTATCATTAGTCGCAACAGCTGTCTATCCTTATACTTTTGATTCATGGAGAGATGCAGCAGACGGAGGAGGTTCACAGTTAAGTACAAATGCAACACTATCACTAACAGAAACAGATCATACCGGTGTAACTGTTTTTTACGCACACTTTAGTTCGACACATATTGATCCAACTGATAGCGGAGGATAAAATTAAATTAAAAAGGTTTTGATTGTAAATTGGGTTTTAGAAAATATAAAGAAGAATAAAAATTCTAATGATTACTATGTAGATAGTAAACTAAACATTCTTCTACTGCTAGCTTCAGTACATTTATGGAAAAAGAATCATCCAGAAGATACTTGTATACTTAATGGCGATAATTTAACTATAGATACTTTAGATAGATTAAAAGTTTTAGACTTTTTTGATAAAGTACTTCTTCTACCTAAATCTAATAGAAATATAAATAAAGATGTATTTTGGGCAGCTTCTAAATTAGAAGTTTTATCAAATATAGATTATCCTACAATTATTATGGATAACGATACACATGTTTATAGACGAATAAAAGAGTTTTTAGATTTAGATATTCATTATGTATGTAATTTTGAAAAAGGAAAAGGTTATTACCCAACAGCAATAGATCCAAAAGTAAGAGGACTATCATATAAAACTAGATGGAAAACTGAATCTGTAAATGTAGGATTTTTAAATCTACCTGATTCTGATTTTACTAGAAGGTATGCTAACGAAAGTTTAAAGATGATGGAAGAATTTTCTACTATGGGAGTACCTCACTCACAATATTTAATATTTGCAGAACAATTACTTTTAAAGCATTTATTTGTAAAAGAAAATATAGAACATAGAAGTATAATATCTACAACGTGGGACTGTAAAAAATGGGAATGGGGAGAAGAACATGACAAAGGAGTATGGCCGATATACGAATCAGAAGTATACTTTAAACATTATGGACCGTTGAAAGGATGGATTAAAGATAATAAAGCAGATCAAAATTACGAAAGAGAAATGTCTCATTTGTATAATTGCATTAATTTTCCTAACTTAGATCTATCAAGCATACCACTTAAGTAATGAGCATAATAGATAAAATATTTGTAAACCACTTTATTACTCATAATCCAGAAGAAGTTATTGAGAATGGAGTTAAGAGAACTAAACTTAATATAGTACCTTATACCTGGACTCATGGAGCAACTGACTATCACTTAGGAGATGGACTTTTAATTTACTCTATCATCCAGCTTATGAGGTATAAAACATGTGTATGTCTAGGTTCAGGTGGTGGATTTATTCCACGTATAATGACTCAAGCTAGATTAGATTTACATGATCAAGGTATTTTTGAAGGAGATAAAGACTATAACCACGGTGATATAGGAGAGACATATTTAGTAGATGCAGTAAACGGAGTAGGAGGTAAAGTAGATTATGCTGATGATGATAGTTTTTTCAGATATCAATTTGCCCCTAGATTTATAAAAGATACTACAAAAAATGCTTTCTATAATTATTTTGTAAAAAAAGATATTAAAATAGACTTTTTGCATATAGATGCTGGACATTCATACGAAGATGTAAAGCAGGATTTTGAATTGTATTCAACTCTTTTAAAACCTAAAGGTATGATATCAATTCATGATACAGATGAAAAATATCAAAAAGAACTTATAATAACAGAAGATGAAAAAGAGTATTATGAATTTTTTGATGGTCCTCCAAAATTTATAAAAGAGATAGGACCTGAATGGAAACAGTTTAATTTCTTTAATACCGGCATAGCTCCAAGAAAACCAGCATCTACCGGATTAACATTAGTACAGCGTGCCTAACTTAGTTACAGTTGTTGGAAGTAATACACATATTTTACCTCATATGTTAAAACATTACGAGGATAAAGTAGATAAGAATTATGTTGTCGTATATCGTCAAGATGATAATGACGGTATATTAGAAGAGATAGAAGAATTAGGTATAAAGCCTTTTTGGATTGTAACTGATAAGAAATATAACTGGGAAAGAGTTACTCATATTTATAACACTGTAAAATCTAAAAAACCTAACGACTGGTGGATTGTTTCTGATGATGATGAACTTCAAGTATATCCAGATAGTTTAGATAATATAATAAGACACTGTGAAAATAACGGTTATGACTTTGTTACCGGAGGGTTTATTGATAGGATAGGTATTGAAGGCAGTTTTCCTAAAGTTGAGAGAGATACGGATATTATCAAAGCTTTTCCTTTAGCGGGTTTTTTTAGATACCCTATGTCTGGTGCTTGTCCTAATAAAGTTACTTTAATGAAAGGATATCAAGAAGTAACACCTGGACAGCATTACGCTAAGTTCGGTAGTACCAATAGCTGGGGTAGAAGTCATCCTAAAAGAATGCCTATAGAAGAGTGTTTTACTCAAGTTCATCACTTTAAATGGGATTCATCTGTCTTAGAAAGATTATTAGATGTATCAGAAACAAAACAGAAGTATAGTTACCACGAAGAATATAGCAGAATGTATAGATCTATAGCAAGAAGTAACTGGAAAATAGACATACATAATCCTAAGTATTTAGTTGAAAAATTGAAAAATAATTCATATATTGTATATAATGATTACTCATACTGGAATGAGTTAATTGATAAAATAGTTAAAATTTAGAAAAATGGCAAAAAAAATTACACCTAAACCGGAAACTGAAATTCTAGCTCAAGAAAAGCTTCTACTAGATGAAAGAAAAGTAAAAGCATTAGAAAAAATAGCAGTATCTATTGATGCCCTAACTTTATGGTTCGAAGATATTGATAAAGACGAGTGGAGTGAGAGAATTCAGTTTTACTTAGCAAAGTGGTTAGAGTCTCAGAACGATAATACCGATGAATAATGTCTCACACTCTTGGAATTATTGTACCTTACAGGAACAGGTATAGACAGTTAGTTCATTTTAAAAGTGCAGTAGCTGAATACTTTGAAGATGAAGATATAGATTACAAGCTTTTAGTTATAGAACAAGATGATGCTACCTCTTTCAACAGAGGTAAGCTTTTGAATATAGGAGCTGTTAAAGCTAAACAACTTGGATGCGACTATCTTTGTTTTCACGATGTAGATATGCTTCCCTATGATGTTGACTATTCTTTTAGTGAAAAACCTTTACACTTAGCTTTTAACTTTTTAAGTAATAGCAAAACTATAGATATGCACTTTGAGAAATACTTCGGAGGAGTAACATTATTTCCTTTGAGTATTTTTGAAAAGATTAATGGATACTCTAATGATTACTGGGGATGGGGGTTCGAAGACGATGATCTCTTTAATAGACTTATACAAGCTAATATTGAAGTAGATACATACAATAAACCTAGTTACGTATCTTCTACAGCATCTTTAAAATTTAACGGTATTGATGCATATATTGAAAGTGATAATATAATTAACTATAATAGAAGTTTTTCTATTTTAATTTCACATAAGATACCTAATTTAACTTTAGATCATAGCAAACCAGTTGATATTTATCCTTTATTTAGCGTGCCTGGTTATGAATTTAGTATTTATTACGATTCTTTTAAGAGGTATAATATCGAAATATTCGATCGTAGAGGTAACATACAAAGTATAGTATCTGAAATATGTGAACCTCAGCATAATAAACTTATAGTAACTTGGAATAAATCTAAAAAAACTTTTGCTTGTTATATTAATGGTAAACTAATAGGTAAAAAAGTTATCGAAGAATCTCTCTATAGTTACGGAAAGTATAAAACTGCTTATATTGGCTGTAGTAGTAGAGTAGAAGATGCTAATCGAGAAATAAGTTACTTTAAAGGAGAGATAGATACGTTTGCTATATTTAATAAGAGTTTAAATAAAGCTGAAGTAACAGCATTAACTAAAAATCAAAGTTTAGGATTAACTACTAATTTTGGTAACTATAAATCTTGTGATAGTCTTATTACGTACTATGATCCTAAGTTTATAAAAAGATATAAATTAGTAGATTTAACAGATAACAGTAATGACGGTAAAATTATTAAGGCTGAAATAACAGATACTGAATTTAATAACTTTACAAAAGTTGCCATACCTTTCAGACGTAAATGTACCTTTAAACTATTAGATCATAAACCTGGAGGATACTTAGGAGGTAGATGGAAAGACCAGTTAACTAGATGGAACCAGTTAAGGTTTACAAACGAAGTGACAACAGGTAACAGAACGTATAGACAAGAAGGTCTTAATACTTTAGATTATGTAGTTCATGGAGAGAGTAATGTTAATAACGTATATCATTTTACAGTAGGAATATGAAACTAGGAGTTTGTGTACCATATAGAGATAGAGAATTACACTTGAATGAGTTTGTACCTAAAGTAGGTAAATACTTAAAACAACAGGGTATAGATTTTCAAATGTATTTCTGTCATCAAATCGACGATAAATTATTTAACAGAGGAGCAACAAAAAATATAGCTGCTAAACATGCTTTCGAAGAAGGCTGTGATTATATAGTTTGGCATGATATAGATATGATTCCTGAAGAAGGAGCTGATTATTCATTTCCAGATAAATACCCTATTCATATTGCTACTAAAATATCTCAAATGGAATATAAACTTAAGTATCACGAATATTTTGGTGGAGCAGTTATATTCTCAAAAGAGCATGTAGAAGCTACTAACGGATATTCTAATAACTATTGGGATTGGGGTATGGAAGATGATGATCTATTTTGGAGATGCCATAAAGAAGGTCTTACTAATGATACTTTTTTAGACTCTAAACCCTTTAAACAAAAGTATGCAAAGTTTAACGGTACTGATACTTCGATAGAGATACCTTTCAGTAGAGATGTAAGAGGTTTGACAACAGAATCTCATACTATTTCAGTTCTATGTAGAGTATTTCAAAAACCTGAAGAGAAAAAAATATTTTTGATAGGAGATAAGAAAAATGAGTACGTAGAGTACCCTATTTTTAGAATACCTGGTTATGACTATGGTTTATCTTTTAACAATTCTAGAGCTTTATCATTTACTTTTTGGAATATATTTAGCGCACATAATTATATGTGGTTAAAAAGATATGATGGACAATGGAGCTGGGTAACTGTTACTGTAGATACTGATAATAAACTTACTCATTTTTATCTAAATGGATCTGAAGTTGATTCTAAAGCAGGCCACGGTAGCCCTTCACCGTTAAAGTTCAACGGTAAATTAAAACCATATGGTAATAAACCTATCTATTTAGGATCAACACCTTCACAACAAGACGGCAGTCCTCTCAAGCACTTGAAAGGTGATATAGCAAAAGTATTTGCATGGAAAAGATGTTTATCTCCAGATGAGGTAAAAAACTTACATACTAATCTACCTTCAGAGGATTTAGTTATAGATCTAGATTTCAATAATCCTATTACTAATCATAAACTTAAAAATATAGACTTTGTAGAAGAAGATATAAGAGTTCCAAACTCTATCATACCGCATAGAAAAGACGGACGTATGAGATGTTTGCACCATAAAGACGAAGGACTGGTTAACGGTAAGTGGGCAAAAGGAGAAACGACTGCTGCTAATGAAAGAAGATATGTATTACAAATGCAACAAGACAAAATAGATTATAAGCAAGATGGAATTGCACAAGTCAAATATGAATTAGTAAGCGAAGAAAAACTTACACCATGGGCTAAAATGCTTAACATAAAGTTATGAGTGAAAAACAAGAAGTAATAAAAGTAGTAAAATCAGATAATACATTTGATAATCCAGACTACGTAAATACAAAAAAGAGTTTAGATAGTATCGGATGCGGTATGTGTTTAGCTAAATGGACTCAAGTAACCATTCACTTACAGATGGGAGAAACACACTCTTGTCACCACCCTTCTACTCATAAAATTCCATTAAGGGAACTTAAAAGAAATCCTTCAGCATTACATAACACGAGATTTAAAAAGCAGAAGAGGAAAGAGATGTTAGAAGGTAAAAGACCTGCTGAATGTGATTACTGCTGGAACGTAGAAGATAATTCTAACAGATTCTCAGATAGAGTTTTTAAGTCTAATGAAAGTTGGTCTAAACCTCATTTTAAAGAAATAGTTGAAGGAGATTGGAGAGCTGATTTTAATCCTAAATATGTAGAAGTAGCTTTTTCTAATCAATGTAACTTTGCATGTTCTTATTGTGGACCTTCTTTCTCTTCTAAATGGGCAGCAGAAGCTAATAAGTACGGAGCTTATCCAACTGACGAAAAGTTTAATGATGTAGAGTACTTAAAAGCAGCAGGTAAAATGCCTATTCATCATACTGAACATAACCCTTATGTAGAAGCATTTTGGGAATGGTGGCCTGAACTATATAGAGACCTACATACATTTAGGATAACAGGTGGAGAACCGTTGCTCTCTAAAGATACCTGGAAAGTATTAGACTATATACTAGAAGAGCCTAATCCTAATAAGAAACTAAATTTAGCTATAAACTCTAACTTAGGTATTCCTGATAATTTAGTTGATAAATTTATTGATAAAATTAATAAAATAACTGATGAAGATAGAGTAAATGAGTTTATTATCTTTACTTCTGTAGACGGATGGGGTGAACAAGCAGAATATATTAGAAACGGTTTAGTATTTAATAAATTTTGGGATAATATGCATAAGGTATTATCAAAATGCCCTAGAGTTAACATTACTATAATGTCAACATTTAATGCTTTATCAGCTCCTTCTTATAAAAAACTTATTAACGGTGTATATGATCTTAAAAAAGAGTATCATTCAAACGATAGATATTGGCAATCACCAGTCTTCTTAGACTCTTCTTATTTACGTCATCCTTCTCATCAAACTCTACAAGTACTACCATCTAAATGGGCTAAAGAGATAAAAAAATGTGCACAACATGCTGACTTTTTAGGTATGCCAAGATTCGATTATCAGTACGTAGGTTATTCTGATGTAGAGATTCAAAAAATTATCAGATCTTATGATTGGATGCGAGCAATTAAAGATGAAAAAAGATTACACAATCAGCGAAAAAACTTTGGTAGATTTTTTAAAGCACATGACGAGAGAAGAGGAACAGACTTTAAAAAGACATTCCCAGAACTAGCAGATTTTTACGACTATACATTAAAACTTAATAGATGAAATTTAACGAAAAAGAGTCCTACGTTTTCGAAGTAGCTAATAAGAATGAACTGATTAATAATCTTTCAAAAGACTTTCTTACAAAAGACAGTACTATATTAGTCAGATTTACTCCTGATTGGGAGACTATGGAAAGTAGATATGATGAGCATAATAGATATGTAGGGTGTGTAGTAGGTAAGAACGGACATCATATGGGAGTAATGGTAGAAGCCCATACTACCCATGAAGGAGATAGCTATAGATCAGTTTCTTTTGAGTACTGGGTTAAGAATTTAGACGGAATGGAGATAAAACAAATACAATTTATTATCTCAGAAGAAGATTATGATAAACCTATTGAATTTATACTTAAGAGAAGAGATAATAAATTTATAGCTGAATATAAAGGAGATATAAAAGAAGGAGACTGTAGTAATTTATGTGATTATAGCTTTAGTATGCTTTGGATAGGTGCAGCTAATAGAATAGTAGAAGATCATAACCATGTTTTTATAGGAGATATAGATATTTTACATTTACAAGAAAGTTATCTTGACGATGAATACTGTAAATTATTCTTTTCTGACTTTGAAAAATTTATTCCTATAGCTAGAGACCCTGAAAATGTTCCTATCTACACAGGTGACTTTAAAGAAACTACTCCTTATAGAATTATGGACCTATCAGAAAACGGTAATCACCCTATAATATTTAGAAAAGAATGGATGATGTAAAAATACTTTACGCTAATGGAGATAGTTGGACTGCTGGTGATATAGTAGATCCTATCCTTTTTAAAGACCAACCTTGGCATGTTAATCACCCAGATAATAATGCTTACAGGTTACCAAGAGTTTGGCCTCATATGGCTGCTAAACAACTTGGCATAAACGTTTTAAATAATAGCTCAGCTGGTTCATCTAACGATGGTATTATTAGAAGAACATTAAATGACGTACCTAAACTTTTAAAGGAATACACTCCTGAACAAATATACGTTGTTATAGGATGGACATCACCAGAAAGAAAAGACTTTTTTTATAAGACTAAAGAAAGAGGTTCTTGGGATATACTTTATCCTGCTGAATTAGACCATTATAAAGATGAAGATCCTGATATTGATGTATTTTATAAAATATATACTACAAAGTACTGGAATGAAGAAGAGTATATTACTAGGTTTATAAATCAAAATAATCTTTTAGCAGGTTATCTTAAAAGTAAAAATATAAAGTTTAAATTTTTTAATGCTTTCTATGAAGATAAGTCTACAATTTTAGATAAATCAGAAGGTATACATAATATTAGAAATAGTCCGAGTTTGTATGGATTTATTAACCGATATTATAATAGACATTCGAAAAATCAAAGCTGGTTAAATAATATTGACTTGAAAGAAAACGTAGAAGAATTTAATTCTATATTTGAAACTAATTATATTACTACCAGTTTTAAAAATTATATTGTAGAGCTAGAAAAGATTTATAATACTGAATTCCTAGATTATCACCCTACAGAAGTTGGACATAATAAATGGGCAACATTTATAGCTGACAATATATCTAAATCGTTAGGGCAGAAACAGAATTATTTTGTGATGGATAAGTTTAACCAAGCAAGTCTACATGACCCAGATCCTGAGCTACTAGAAATCTATAAAGATATTCCAGAAATAAATGAAGAAGATGCTAGAGGCGAAAAGATCTGTAGACCATTATTTTCTCAATCTGATTTACCTCACGTACTTAATTTTACTAAAATAACCCCTGACAATATTATACCAGATTCTAAATTTTATTACTTTGTAACATTACATCATCATAACTGGTTAGCTGCAAAACACTTAAATTTACTTCCAGAGTATGTATTATCAGGATTACGTAGTAATAATTGCAGATTAATTTTAGATAATAGTTTAGAAGGAGATAAAGCGGAAGAATTTTATGAAACTTTATATAAGTCTCTACATAGTTTAGATATCAACCCCGACTATGTTACTTATGTTACTAGTAATTTGATAGCAGAAGAAACACATACTAAATGGTTGGCTGATAAATCTTACAAAGATAAAAAAATAAACGTAATCTCTTTTCCTTGGAATATACACGATGTTAAGAGGTTGATTAGTTTAGGACATTTACCAGAAGAAGTAAATATAGAAAAAGAAATAGAGTATAAAAAAGAGAACTTAAATAAAGTTAAATCTTTTCTTAAAGTTAATCGCACATGTAGACCCGAAAGAAATATTTTTATGCTTTTTATTAATAGATTAGATCTATACGATAGGTTTAAGATTAGCTTTAATAACTATAATAAAGATTATGATTTATTCGACTGGTTTCCAGATCTGACTGGACAAGAAAATATAGATTCACTTATAGCTAAAGTTCCTTTTGATATTGATAAGAGTGATGAAGATAATCACGGACCTCCGGGTATAGGTAAAGGAAAGTTTGACGCTGATTTACCTTTTAATCCACTTCACTATAAAAATACTTTAATCAGTACTGTTATGTGTGCTTTTCCTTTTGTAGAGAATGCATGTCATATACATAGTTCTACATATAATCCAATTTACTGTGGTCATCCTGTTATTCAGTTTGGACCTGTTGGACATCTTAAAAAATTAAAAGAGCTTGGCTTCAAAACATTTAGTAAATGGTGGGATGAATCTTATGATGAAGAAGAATTTGGATGGGGTAGACTTACAAAAATATTACTTATAGTTGAAGAACTATGTCGCAAATCAAATGAAGAATTATTAGATATGTACATTGATATGAAAGACACATTACAGCATAATAGTGATCTAATAAAAAATTACGATAGCATTAATATCTTAACTAAAAGAATTACAGGTGAATAGTATATATAATAACTACTGTACTATCATTAACGGTACAGGTAAAGAAATAGAAACCCCGTATAAATTCGTTGAGTTTAAATTAGACGAATATACTTTATTGAATATAAAAAAACAAGAAGTAGATACTCATAGATTATTTAGTAATCATATTATTATTACAAAAGATACTGATATTGATTTTAAGAGACTATCACACTTAGATACTACTCAAAATAAAGTACACTGCACAGAAGTATTTCATTCAGGTGTGGATAAAGAATGTAGAGTTGATTTAAGTACAGCAGTATGTAGCTCATGGACTTTACCTTTTATATTAGACAGTAAATGTGACTACGGTTATTTACATAAACATAGAATAAAATTATTTAACTTAAGAACAGGATCGTTATTATGAGAGTAGCAGTATGCCTATCAGGGCAACTTAGAAACTGGAGATTAGGATGGAGCAACCAGAAATGGTTCTTTGGAAACCAACAAGGATTAAATGGTAGCAAATTCTCTGTTGATTATTTTGCTCATACTTGGAATATAAGTCAAGATAGACCTAAACTTTCTGATCCTTATTCTGAAAGAAAAGTAGATAAAGAAGAATTTGATGAATTTGTAGAATCATTTGAAATAAAAAAAGCTATTTTTGATTCTAAACACATTACAGAGTTTCAACATAGCGAACATTGGGGAGCTTTATTCTATAGTTTTGCAAATTCTATTATGTTAAAAAGAGAGTACGAGTTACAAAATGACTTTACTTATGATTTAGTTATAAAATCTAGACCAGATATAGTATTTAACCCTCTCATGTATGTCAGTCCTATGGTATATGATGACGGCACTTTATACTCTACTCATGGAGGATTAATGCCATCAGAATTTAATATGATGAACTTTAACGATTGTTTATTTTTAGCTAACAGCAGAACTATGGATAAATTAATAAACTTGTTTCATTATAGAATGCATAAAATAAACATAGAAGAAGATAATGTACATCCTATGGGACCAGGAGTACTAATGAACGAATACTTTAAAGACTTTGGTATTTATCCTAAAGTCGGTAATTTAGGTTTTAAAGAAACTCTTCTTAAAGAAGGTTGTCCAAGAGATGTAGATATGTTTAACGCTGAAGACTTTAAAAGAGTAGATGATTACTTTATGAATTGGTATAGATAATGAAAAAAACTATAGGATTTTATTGCTGTACTAATGGATTCGGACATTTTAAAAGAGTCTTAGAAATAGTTAATCTTTTAAAACATAAGTTTGATATTTCTATATTTTGTTCTATAGAGCAGTTTAATAAGTTCGACGGTCTTGAAGATATCGAATATATAGTTTCTCATAGAGAAAATGTAAAATGGGAAAAAGTTATCTCAGGAAATAGTGAAACTGTTATACAAAATTATTTTGATAGCTTAGAGAATTTTAGTAAAACAGTAAATAATTTTGATATAGTAGTTAGTGATAATTTAGTTGGATTATTAAAATATAGGAACGATGTTATTATTATGGGTTCATTTTTATGGAAAGATGTTTTTGAAAGTTATTTAGGTCCTAACGATTTAAGTAATTTAGATAGTGCTCTTTTAACTAAACATAATCCTATAATTATAACTAACAAATATGTAGAAACACAAACTGTAAAAGATTATAACAATAAGATACAGTTTGGATTTGGTTGTAAAGAACTTCCTTCTTCTACGTCTAATAATATAACGCACAATTTAGTAAATTTTTCTAGTTTAAAATACCTACCAGAATATTTTAATTTTATCGATGAGCTAAAAAGAGTATACAAAGTAAAATTAAGTAATAATTTTGATATTACTGAAAATACTCTAATGATAGCTAGACCAGGAGTCGGTACTATAACTCATTGTGTTGAAAATCATATACCCTTAGTTGCATTGTACAGTGAAAGAGATTCACAAGAAATTATAGAACTTGCAGACATAGTAGAAAACTTTAAAATAGGATTAAAGTTTAATGTAGACGAACCTGTAGATATAGTTAAATTTAATTATTTAAAAGAAGGTAACATTAGTTTTGATAATAATATAGAGAAGAATGGTTATAAAAATATTGCTAATTTTATAAGTAACTATGAGTAGAATAAAAAATGATTTTATAAAACAAGGCATTGCACCATCAGATCTAGCTCACTGGTTAGAATTTTACGGTAGATATACACCTAATACTAAAAACTTTTGGTCAGGTTCTGATGATATAACCTCACATCGTAGGTCTGAAAAAACTCACCCTGAAAAATTTGAATACTGGAGAACGCGTTCTATAAAATACAACTATAATAATTTAGGATTTAGATCTGAGTTTGATTTTGAACCTGGAATGGAAGGAGATTTATACTTAGGATGTAGTTTTACAGAAGGTATAGGTTTACCTTTAGAATGTGCCTGGCCAACTTTACTATCAGCTGAATTGGGTATTCGTGGCTTTAATTTAGGTACTGGAGGATATAGTATTGATACATGCTTTAGGTATTTATTAGCAGCATACAAATTTGGTTTAAAATTTAAAAGAGTATTTTTATTAGTTCCACCACCTAATAGGTATGAACGTATCATAAAAGATAATTCTCTGTTAAAACCGTTTCTCAACGAGAGACACCAAGAAGATAGTATTTTTCATACTATGCCTAATATGATGAATCACTACTGGACTGACGACGCAATTTTAACAGGTAAGAACGAACTAGTAATTAGTTATATGATAGGAAGTACTCAAAATGCTCTTCTAAATTCGTACAAAACTACTTTGGCTATACAAGCATTTACAGAAAGCATAGGAGCTACACTATACTACCGATCTTTCTCAGATTTAAATAAACATAATACTCGAAAAGCTATGAGAGAAAATACAAATAAAGTAGGTATGGTACCTGCAAGAGACGGTCACTACTCTTCTCTTTTTCATACTAACTTAACAAGTCTCTTTATGAAAGAATTAGCAGGTAAACCTATAATTTAAAAACTAGATATGTTAACACCGGATGATATTATTACTGGAGAAAAATTTCAAGATTTAGCTGATATTTCTTTTAGCAAAGCTGAACATAAAGAATTCGAATCTAATAACGTATACCATAATTACGATATTGATAATTTTAACCCTGCTCTTTTTTTATATGCTAAACCAAAGTTTATTTATGGTAACAGCTCACTTATAAACTTAACTAAAAAAAAATTATTAGATTCTCGATTTTATAAAAAACTACTATTATTCGAAAATAAGTTTTCTTTAATACTCCATAACTCAGATCAAGATTTCAATTATAGTAATTTAAGCATACTTAATCAAGTACCTAATATAGATAAAATATATACTCAAAATTTAAACGTTAATCATCATAGAGTAGTTCCCTTACCTATCGGTATAGCTAACAGCAGATGGAATCATGGAAACTTAGAAACATTCTGTGAGGTAGTTAATGAGAAAGTAGAAAAAACTGAAGAAATTTACTATAACTTTACAGTAGATGGAGGTATGAGACCTGAGTATAGAGTATCGTGTAAAGATGCAGCAGATAACCTTAATTTACCGCTTAATAGATCTTTAGATTATAAAGAGTATCTACAAGATTTACAAAAACATAAATTTTGTTTATGTCCTAGTGGTAATGGCCTGGACACACATAGATTATGGGAATGTCTGTACTTAAAAGTAATTCCAATTTTAATCGATTCTAATTATAGTGCACATTTTGCAAAAGATTTCCCATTATATTTATTAAAAAAATGGTCCGATTTAGATTTAAGTAAACTCCCATCTGTATATGAAAATACGGACTGGAGTAATTACGATTTATTAAAATTCGACAATTACGTTTCAAAATATATAGAATAATATGAAAGTTATATCATTTGGCGACAGCTTTACCTCAGGAGTAGGTACCGATTGGATTAAAGAAAAACAAATAAAAGAAGAAAATAAAGATAATAGTGAACTAGCTTCTACTTTATTTCAGGAATTTACTACTTCTCATAGTTTTACACGTTATTTTGCTGATAAGTTAAAAGTTGATTGGGTAAATAAAGGAGAACCTGGTTGTTGTAACAAAGCTATAATAACCAGTATATTTCAGTACTTTGCAGACGGGTTCTTTGATAAAGGTGATTTAGTATTAGTATCTTTTACTTCTACTACAAGAGATGATTTTCCTTTTTTTCCTACTCTTAAACAAAGACAATGGAAAGGTCTATCTTGGAATATAAATGATATTTATCTAACTTTAGAAGACGATAGAACTTTTAAACAATTTAAAGAAACAGTTAGTACGAACGATCTACTAGGTTTACCCGTAACTCCAGAAAATACTGATATAGGTTATTTTTTAAATAACTATAAAAAGTTCTTTGTTACTGAAATGTTCGATTATAGGTATTTAGATTTTTTTAATTTTAATATGATTGCACTACTTCAGCAGTTTTTTGATTATATTGGAGTTGATTATATTTTGATCGATGCTTTTGAACCTACCTTTAACAGCTCTACATACGATAAGAGAGATTTGATAGATACATATAAACACTACTGGGGGTATAATACTTATAATATTTACAGTTATCTCGAAAAGTATGAAGATAGAGAGTTATTTGAATTAGAAGAGTACGTTTTAGCAAATAGTAGTGGACCTAAACACCCTTCTACTAAAGGGCATAAGCTTTTTGCAGAAACTCTTTATAAATATTATAAAAAAACTAGGTAACAGTTATATGAAAAAGTTTTATTTCGATACATTTAATAACTTAAACAACTTTGATATTATTAAAGGAGAAGAAGTTATAGATTTATATTTAAAAAATCATAAACTACTAGAAAAAGAAGGATATGAAAAAAGAGGAGGACCAAATGAAGAACCTTTATTTAAAGAAAAGCACGATATAGAAGAAAACGGGTTCTGGAGTGGACACCCCCCTGCATATTTTTCAGTAAATGACGTAAGTCAGTATACTATTAACGGTAAACAAGCTAATCATTTTTCAAAAGAAGCATTTGCAAAAGCTGATGTTATATCAATGGATATGTCTGGATTAAATGAAACATGGACTCATTTTATCTACTTAGAAATACCCAGTAAATTACTCGTTAAGTATCAAGATAAAGTACATTCTAATCCTGATATAAATATTTTTAAGCAATTTGCTTTAGAAACTATAAATAAAAATTTGAATATAAGAGAGATATTAGAATTAGCTGATCATTACGATTCTAAATACCCAGAAGCTCATAAAATAAAGGATTTTTTTGAAAATAGAGAAGAGATAGCATGGAGAGCTGACCTTGATATTACTCAGTTAATAAGTATAAAAGATAAAGGGCTTATTTATCCTATTCTTTATAATCAATCTCACGGTATTTTTGGAAGAGGTACTCATAGAGCTATTATTCATGCACTATTAGGTTTTGATGTACCAATCTTTTTACGTAAACCGAATATAGGCACAGATCAAAATTCTTGGAAAGTTACTATGGCTGATATGTTTAGTGTACCTGATGTAAATTTTAAAATAGACCTAAATAAAAAAACCCTTGAATTTTTCTCGGGGAATGAAAAGCTGATAATAGATGATTAATCATAAGAAAAAGTTTATATTTCTACACATGCCTAAAACCGGTGGAATATCAGTTGGACAGACTCTCTATAAGCTATTGGACGACTATACTAGATATGAAGGATTTGGGATACATTATGATAAATTTGATGAAGATTTATTTAAAGACTATTTTGTTTTTACATTTGTACGTAATCCTTGGGATAGGTTTTATTCTTTATACAAATTTAGAAACTTTTTAAATAAACATTCTTTAAGTTATGCTATAGATAATTTAGAAGACTTATGGGTTGATAATTACTACCCCCAAGAAAAAGTAGAGAACTCAAAAAAGTTCTTAGATAAATTAAGATTCAATGATATAGATCCAATAACAACCGGTAAACCGTTCTTTAATCTTTTTACTTATATGGGAGAAAATATTCACTTAGCATCTCAAGTTAATTTCTTAAAAGGTCATTTTAGCGGTAATATAGACAGATTGCCCTATGTAGACTTTATTGGCAGGTTCGAAAACCTTCAGCAAGATTTTGATTTTATCTGCAAAAAAATTGGTCTCCCTCAAACTAAACTTGAGCATTTAAATATATCTAATAAGTCAGCCGCAAAATACTATGATGTTATGACTGATAAAGATATAAATGCTCTACAAAACTTATTTAATGAGGATATAGAAATGTTTAATTACAGTTTTAAATAATTATGAAAACAATAGCAGTTATATTACATGCCAGAAAAGACAGCACTCGTTGTCCTAATAAACATTTAAGAGATATTGGGGGTACAACTATGATTGATATAGCTATCGATAAAGTTAGTAAGTTAAAAAATATTGAAGAAGTTTATATAGCAGCTTTTGATCAAGAATTGATAGATAAAGCAGATAAAAAAATAAACATACTAAAAAGAGAGTATGACTCAGTAGCACCTGGTAATGCTCACCACTCTATAATGTATAGGCATTTAAAAAACGTCAAGTCAGATTATATTATTAATGTAAATGCTTGCCAGCCTTTTTTAGATGTAGATAAAATACAGAAAGTTATAGATTGGTATAAATCATCTCCTCATGAAAGCGCTATAACAGTTAAAAAAACGAAAAATTGGTACTGGAATGACGATAGTATGCCGTTAAACTTTAAACCAAATGATAGATTGTCAACAACTGGTGGTCCTAGTGTATTAGAAGCTACTCATTCTTTAGTTATGTTTAAAAAGAAATATATGTTGGATAATTGGGAGTTATTTCCTAACTTATTAGAAGAGCCTTACACATATATAGTAGATTGGCCTGAAGAAGAATTGATAGATGTAGATACTGAGTTAGACTTTAAACTAGTAAAGTTAGTTTATAAAGATAGAAATCGTCATACCGTAGAGTCGTGGGGTAAGTTGCAAGATAAAATACTTAAAAACACACTAGCTATAGATTTTGACGGAGTAATACATAAAAACTCAAAAGGCTACTTTGATGGCACTGTATACGATGAACCAGTAGATGGAGCAATCGATGCTATAAAGAAGCTTTCTGAAAAGTATATAATAATACTATATACGTTCAAAGGACATCCTGAGAGACCTTCTGTTAACGGTAAAGACGGTATACAAGGTACTTGGGAATGGCTAGAAAAACACGGCATAAAGCAATATGTAAACGATATTGTTTGGGGTAAGCCAAATGCTAAAATATATATAGACGATAAAGGATATAAATTTGAAAACTGGGAAAGCACAGTAGAATACGTATATGGAAACTTATAAAATACAGCAAGAAAATCACTTTATAGACAAAGGGCTACCAGAGTTAGAATTATTTAAGCACTACTCGCTATACCAAATTATCAAGTATTTCGATTTTTACGAAGAGAGACTGGTTTGCGCAGAAAGCTTACATCATCCATCAATTACTTCTCCTGTAACTGTTACTTCTCAGTACAGAAACGACCCAAGTACTTTTAGATTTGGTCTAAAATGGAAAACTTTATCTTGGAGTATTTTAATTAAGGATTTTGTTAAATTTAACAGAAATAAAGGTAATTTTGAATTTGGAAAAGATTATAGTGATAGTATGATTCATAAAATATCTTTACACAGAGAAGATTTTATCAGAGAGTTAAAGTACCCTAGCCACTATATCTATATTAAACTTCCACATTTATTTTTAAAAAACCATTTATCAACTAATATAGGAAACCCAGATCTAGAAACATTTTATAAAGTTTTTAATAAAGTTAACTGTAGTAGCTATAAAAACATAATTAATGCTTTTCAAAAAAACGATACAAAAAATCGTGAAAAAGTAAACCCTTACGGTAGAGATAAACCAAAACCTAATTTATTAGGACCTAGTAGTAATCAAAAACTACCAAGGTATAGGTGGAGAGCAGATATATTTCCTGATATGTTATATTCTGTTACTAAGTACGGTTACGGGTATCCGGTAATCATAAGCAATAAGAACAACACTCTGTTAGACGGTTCTCACCGTTTATCTGTAGCGCCTGTAGCAAAGAAAGACCTCCCACTTTTACTTAATTTACAAGAGGTCGATGATTTTAGACCAAAACAACCTGTATATTTTATAACTCCAGCATGGTTTAGACATAGACATTTAGTTTTAGATATAGCTAGAGATAGAAACTATATATACGGTACTTTAATGACACCTGAACAACTTGAAGGTTATATTAATTATCGTCCAGAATTAGGCAATGGTTCAGAACCTGCTAATACTTTTTTCGACTTTAATGAAAACCCAGATAATGCAATAAGTTTTAGTAAATATATGAAAAAAGCTAATAAGTACAGAGGTTATGATTTTAAATTTGAATTATGAAATATATAATAGACATAGACAATACAATTTGCAAAGAAGAAGGACCGGTTATTAGTCGTGAGCCTTGGAATGATAGAATAAAAAAAATAAATCAACTATATGATGATGGTCATATAATTATATTCTATACTGCTAGGGGAAATAAAAGCGGAAGAGGAGAAGAGTACTATGGACCGATTACTAGAGCTCAATTAGATGCTTGGGGAGTAAAGTATCATGAACTTTATTTCAAACCCTTTGATGGAGATATATTTATAGATGATAGATCAGTACATCCTGACGAGTTTTTTAAATAATGGTTAATCAAAATACAACTTTTTTTGGTGACGGTTTCGACGGTATACAGCCTCTTACACTTCTTCCTACAGATGAGGTAGTAAAAAGAGTAGAGAAGCAAGTTGAATTTGTCAGAAAAATTAATATTAAAGACTATCCGGAACAATATCGAGGAGGATTAAAGAGACTTAAGCATTGGACAGATCATGATGGAAGTTTTTTAGATTTAATTTATAGACAAGCTTACCACCATAATCCTGGTTTTTTCGATAAACCTGAATACTTTATATTTGCATGTATAGATAAAAATTTAGTAGCAAATTATCAAACTGATTGGCATATACAAAATAATATAACTACTAATTTACCGGATTATGAAACTCTAAAAAAAGTTAAAGAGCATATCGACTCTGATACTCCATGGGACGTATATAACGAACATATAACAGTTTCGTATGAATGTTATTCTTCTTTTAAAAAATTCGGTACTGTATTTCCGGTACTGACTTCTAGTAAGACGCATGGAGAGAAACACAGTCATAAGCAGTTTTTCTGTGCTAAAGCAGGTCATAACGTTCCTATTTTATTCCCAGTTACCAAAGAAACTGAAACTGAATTTATTAGTAAATTTATTTACAGAGGAGCAAAACCATATTGGTTCGAAGGAAAATATTTAGATATAGTATTAGATATAAATAAAAAAACAATAGAATATAGAAAAAGAAATGAAGCAATTTTTTAACATAGTTATACCCATGGCTGGGAGAGGTTCGAGATTTACAGAACAAGGATATACGGATTCAAAACCGTTTATTGACGTTAACGGTAAACCTATGATTCAAAGAGTAATAGAAAACCTTAACTTTGAGTTCAACTCAGAATTTAAAACTATTATACTATGTCAAAAATCAGATTACGAAAAGTATGACTTTAGTATTTTTAACGAAATAATAGGACATAGTAATATTGAAATAGTTAAAATTGACGGAACTACAGAAGGAGCTGCTTGTACTTTACTTTTAGCTAAGGAGTACGTTAACAATGATACTCCTATGCTTTCATTTAATACTGATCAGATGATAGATTATAATGTTGAAGAAACTTTTGAAAAAATAAAAAAATATGACGGAGGTATACCGTGTTTTTGGGGAGATAGTACAGACTGGTCTTACGCAAAAGTAAATGAAGAAGGCTTTGTAACTGAAGTAGCAGAAAAACAAGTTATATCTAACGATGCTACAGCAGGATATTACTATTGGAGTAAAGGTTCTGACTACGTTAAGTATGCTGAAGAAATGATTGCAGCTAATGATAGAGTTAATAACGAATTTTATGTTGCTCCTGTTTATAATTACGGTGTAAAAGACGGTAAAAAGTATATTTTAACCCAAGTAGATAAGGTATACGAACTAGGAACACCAGAATACTTAGAAAAATATTTAAATGGAGAGTAAAAAAAGAATAGCGATATGTCTATTTGGTCAAGTCCGGTTCGTAGATAAATTAAAAGAGTACTATGAGTATCTTTGTGATAATGATAGTTACATTATTGATATATTTATAGCAACTTGGAACGATTTTGATACTAATTCACTTAATATTAACTTTAAAGATAAGTTATTTTTAGATGAATCTGTAATGGAAAAAGTAGGAGTTAAAGGAAATACTCCTAAAATGGCATTTTCTATATCAAACTCTATACAATTAAAAAGAAAAGTAGAAATTGAAGAACAGTTTACTTACGATTATGTTATAGTAAAAAGAGCAGATTTAGTAGTACAAAAAGAAAGATTTTACGAAAGCTTATCAGAAATTAATTTTGATAATGAGACTTTACCTTGTGTATATACTTTAGATGAGTTTGTATTATCGGAAGAAAAAAATAGCATAGGATCTTTTCCTGCATATAGGTTAACTCAAGATTATATGTTTATAGAAAACTCTCTAGCTGCAGATTTACATTCATTAATGTATAACTTTTTTTGGTTACATAAACATCACAAGAAATTAAATGCTACTTATAGAGAAGGAGGGCACTGGAACCATATCTACTTTTTTAAGTTCTTTAATTTTAATATAAGAACTACTTTTTTAGAATTATTTCTAGTGAGACCGGTTTTAGATCATAAGGTTTTTGAACAGTATGCTACATCAGAAAACTTAGTACATGAGTTAGCTTTACATAAAACTAAATTAAAAAAAGAAAACAAAGCCAGCCAGCTTGGGTTCAAAGATAAAATAGTATGAATAAACCAATAACATATGCTTATTTAGAAACTACAAACTACTGTAACTTAGACTGTTCATTTTGTAATAGAAAAGAAGTTATAGGTGCTTTACAGCATATGCCTTTACCTAAGTTTCGACAAATGCTTGAAAATATTAAACATCATCCAATTGAAGAGGCTAAACTTATGGGTATGGGGGAACCTATGCTTCATCCTCAGTTTGATGAAATATGTAAAACTTTTAAAGAGTATTTTCCTAATGCTTTTCTAATAGTAGCTACTAACTGTCAATATCCTATTAGACCTGATACTAAAATGGGTAGAAAGTTTAATGAAAGTATGAAGTATATAGACCTTCTTTATTTTAGTATTGATGGATATAAAGATTCATATGAAAGAGATAGAGCACCGGCTAAATGGAATAAACTAATGTCTTTTTTAGAGCATTTTAAACCTATGGAAAGACATGGATGCAGAGTAACTTGTAATTATGTAGTTAACCCAGATAATGTTTATGATATTAAGACTATAAAAGAAGAAATAGTAGATGTTTACGAATTAGAAGAGCTTAGATTAAATATTGCACAAGAATGGAGTGAAGATAAAAATATGCCCGGAGGATATACTCAGAAAGATATTAAGTATTTAAGAGATAATTGGAAGGATAATTTAAAAGGTAAAGAAGAGTGGGATTTTCCTGATTGTTTTTGGGTTAAAGAAGGAATTTATACTACAGTTGAGGGGCATGTTAAAATGTGTTGCTTAAATACAGGTGCTGAACCTTTTGGTAATCTGTTTGATACCAGTATAGAAGATATTAGAAACAGTAAAGATTTTCAAGCAGTACAACAAGGATGTGCTACTAATAACCCTACTAGTCACTGTGCTACCTGCTCATATAAAGAACTAGCTCCAATGTTAAAGCTAATTAAAGATGAATAAAATAGATTTTAATAAATGCTTTACTCTAGTAGCTGCAGGTTGTTCGCATACTCAAGGATGTGCTTTTACCAAATATCATAGTCGACCTAGAGATACTTGGAGAGACCCAAAGTTTATTTTTCCATGGGCAAATGAAAAAATAGCAAATAAATTTAACATAGACTGTACTGCAGAATTTATAACTAACAATTTAACTTGGATGGCTTATCTTAGAGATTATCTAAACATAGGTAAAATAGTTAACTTTGGATATGGAGGCCTAGGTACAACCACTACTATAAGATCTTTACAGAACTATTTTTTTAATACTTCTGACCTAACTAACCACTTAGTAATAGTTCAGCTACAGTATAACTATAGAGATGAAATAATGGTTAAGTATGATAACGGCCGTATGGATTTTGAATCTTTACGTCATTTTTATACTAATAATTACCCAGAAGATAGCGGTTTAACCAGAATGCGAAAAGATTACCTTTTTCATTTATATGATGAAAATTTTCTTATGATTGAATATTTTTATCAATTACTTTTCTTACAAAAACTATATGAAAAAAGTGGAGCAGAGTTTCGAATATTTGCTAAGCCGTGGTTTACTTTACCAAAACTTACGTCACTGGAAGTTAAAAAGTATGAAAATATTTACAACACTTACATTAGGGTAGGATGGGAAAAAGCAGTACAGGGACCTTTATCTATAGCTAACTTATATAGAGAATTAAATATTATAGATACTGAAGGAATGTCTACTATTGTAAAGGAATCCACAGGAGTTAACAAACCTATAGACCAAGATGTACCTACTTTACATAGAGACTACGGAGTACAAGGAGATTATCACTTCTCAGAGCTAGGCAACGAGTATTTTGCTAAACATTTAGCATCTAGGTTAAACACTAAAAGAGATATAAGTAGAGCAGTGCAGTTAAAAAAAGTTATATAGTATATGAAAAATTTTTTAAAAGAGGTTGAAAGATACCAAAAAAATACCGATAGAAAAAAGTACCGTATTTATTTAGGTCAAAATGAAAGAAATACATACCTACCTGAAGAAGTATTTGATAATTTTTTGTCATCTATAGAACAAGAAGATATTTTTCATTACCCAGATATAAATCCCTTAAAGGTAAAAGTTGCTAGTCTGTATGGAGTAGAATCAGAAAATATTATGCTTACTCACGGTAGTGATTTTGGAATCAAAACTATTTTTGATACCTTCAATGTATGCTGTAAAAACGTTGTAACATCTGATTATTGTTTTCCTATGTATAATGTTTATGCTAATGTAAGCGAAACACAAGTTAAAAAAGCTACTTATACAAATTTAAACTTAGATGTAAATTCTATTATAGAGCTAATAGATAAAGATACCCAGTTTGTTATACTTGCTAATCCTAATTCTCCGATAGGAGATAGTCAAAGCGTAGAAAATATAAAGAAGATTTTAGATACAGGAGTACATTTAATAGTAGATGAAGCTTATATAGAATTAACTAATTTAAAATCTAGTATAGAATTAATTAATGAATATGAAAACCTTACTGTACTTAGAACATTTTCTAAAGCATATGGAGCAGCAGGACTTAGAGTAGGAGTATTGATATCAAGTAAAAATAATATTAGTAATTATTATAGTAAGTTAAGACTTATGTACCCTATCAATTCATTAGGTGCAAGGTATATAGACTTTATAATAAAACACCATACTTTTTTTCTTAACTACTTCAAAGATATAAGTGAAGGTAAAAAAATATTTGTAGAAAAATTAATAGAACAAGGAGTAGAAATAAGAGATACAGAATGTAGCTGGGTATTTATAAAGCAAAATCAAAACGGTAAAGACTTATCTGAACTTTTAGAACTTCAAAGAATACATCATAGAACAAATTCACTTCCAGGCGAAGAAGGTATGTGGATAAAACTAAATTATGAACCTATTATAAAGAATCATGATTTTAATTTCTCATAGAGGTAATATTACAGGACCTAATCCTGATAGAGAAAATAATCCGGCTTACATATACGAAGCATTACGGGCAGGTTTTGATGTAGAAGTAGATATTCATTATATAGACGGTAAATTCGTTTTAGGACATGACGAACCTCAATACCAGTTTCCTTATGAACTGTTAAAAAACTGGTATAATAAAATGTGGATACATTGTAAAAGTAAAGAAGCTTTAGTTAAGTTAGTTGAAATAGATAAAGGAGGTTATAAGTTAAATTATTTTTGGCATGAAGAAGATTTTGCTACATTAACTTCTAAAGGTTTTATTTGGAGTATAAATTCATTAGATAACGGAATACTAGTAATGCCAGAAAGTACTAACAACATACCAGTTGACTTAACTAGAGGAGTATGTAGCGACTATATAGGAGAGTATGAATAAAGCAATTATTATATCAGGCTTAGTAACACATCTGTCAGATAATATTATACCGTTCTTAGATAGTAGTACTGATATCTATTGTTATACTTGGAATATTGACGATAACACCAGGTGGGTAAAAAAATTAAATCGTTATAAAAAATACTGTAGAAATTTATTTGTAGAGGTAAAAGAACCATTATTTGATTCTAAAAGACATTCTTATTTTTATTCTACATACAAAGCCGTAAATATGATAGATAATATTTTTATTTACGATAAAATAATTAAATTTAAACCTAATTTAATTGGAGATATAAAATACCAAGGTAACTTAGAACATTATTTTAATAAAGCTTACTTACAATCAAGACCTCTTTTAGAAGGTACTAAAAAAGAAGAGTGTGTATACGGCTCTATTCACTATAAAACTATGGATGAAAGATTATTTACAGGCTACCCGTTGGCTTTTAGTAAAATATTTCATATCTTAGAAGAAAGCTTTGTACATAGAATGTACTCAACTGATCTAGACGTAAGAAGAGAGTACGGTAATAAATGTGAAGGGAGTATATTTTGGAAAGAATGGATAAATAATTGTAATATTAAACTAATACAGGATATAGACCTGTTAATACCAGACAGTAAACCATGGCAACAATAAAAGAATTAAAATCTAAAGCAAAAAAAGCTCAAATTGAGACTATTCCTTTGACTCCAACTGAGATTAAATTAATTACTGATTTAAATACCTCTAAACAGATAGTCGTTAATGAATTCGCATCTATCGGTCAGTTAGAAGCTGGTTTAGATATCAGAAAAAGAAAAAATAATACTGTGTTTGAAAAAAATTTAGAATCTGAACGTCAATTATCTAAAACTTTAACAGACAAGTACGGGGAAGGCACAGTAGATATAGACAATCAAGTTTTTATTCCTTTCGGTGGTTAACGTAGTTTGTACATATTTATATATGTAGGTAGATAACATATCGTAAAGAAGGTTTTCGATATTTTCCCTATATTTATAATAGAAATTTAACAAACTTAACCTAACATGGCAGAAACAATTATCTCCCCTGGTGTATTTTCAAGAGAAAACGACATCTCTTTTATCCAACCCGCACCTACAGCAGTCGGGGCAGCAATTATCGGACCTACAGTAAAAGGACCTGTAGAAGTTCCAACGTTAGTAACTTCATACAACGAATATAGCAGAAAATTTGGTGTTACTTTTGAAAGTGCATCGACAAGCGGCGAGTTTCTTACTTCAATAGCTGCAAAAAGCTATTTTGATCAAGGAGGTGAAAGCTTATTAGTATCTAGAGTAGTAGCAACAGCAGGAGACTGGACTAA
>Ga0233402_1000038_pt1 | contig 49989 bp, 43 predicted proteins | sample 54DmetaG_FD_182705 | JGI IMG/M metagenome (GOLD analysis project Ga0233402, IMG submission 182705) | Seawater microbial communities from Monterey Bay, California, United States - 54D | ecosystem: Environmental > Aquatic > Marine > Coastal | place: USA: California | collected 2016-11-11 | reverse complement strand
TGCGGGAGGCAATACCCAGTAGTGTCGGGAATATTTAATACTGTAGCCCCGGCTTTTATAACCTCCTCACACACTTTTGCTAAAAATTCGTTGTCTGTTCGGCCAGCATCTTCAGCGTAAAATTCAACATCCTCAACAAAAGATTTTGCATACCTAACTGCAGCAACCGCACGTTCAATGATTGCTTCTCTGTTGGATCTAAACTTAAATTTTATGTGTGAATCAGAAGTTCCGATTCCTGTATGAATTCTTGGTTTTTTGGCATACTTAAGAGCTTCAGCAGCGACCTTAATGTCATTTTCAACAGATCGAGTCAGGCCACATACTGTAGCATTTTTTACAATTTTTGAGACGGCCTCTACTGACGCAAAATCTCCTGGGCTAGAAACTGGGAACCCAGCTTCGATTATGTCAACTCCTAATAAATCCAGCTGCTCGGCAATGATTACTTTCTGCTCTGTATTGAGTTTGCAGCCAGGTACTTGCTCCCCATCACGTAGGGTTGTATCAAATATTTGGACATTTGTGTTGGACATATCTGTAAATATATTATATATTGGCTAACGAATTTAATTTTTTTGAAAAATTTAACCTAAGATATTATTAATAATTTTACGATGTTTACCCCCTGATGTAGGGTCATAAGAAATTGATTTTCAAGGTTTTACATCTATTTTTAAATTATGACTAAACCACAAAAAGATAATTTATTTATTCTGATTAGATCGCTGACAAAGTCCGAAAAGAGGCAATTTAAGCTTTACATCGGACGACTTGGAGTAAATGAAGACTCAAAATTTTTATTGTTGTTTAAAGTCATGGAAAAATTAAAGCTATATAATGAGCAAGCTATTTTAAAAGAGGGTTTTGTGAAAAAGCAACAGCTTTCAAACCTCAAAGCACACTTGTACAAACAGATTCTTATAAGCTTGCGGCTTAATCCTTCACATCAGAATTTAAGAATACAGCTCAGAGAGCAACTTGATTTTGCTACCATTCTTTATCACAAAGGTTTGTATAAGCAAAGTTTGAAAATTTTAGACAAGGCAAAGGCTCAAGCCATAACAAATCAAGAAAAAAATATTGCTTATGAAATTGTTGAACTTGAAAAAGTTGTTGAATCTCAGTACATCACTAGAAGTCTAAGTAATAGAGCTGACGAGCTTACTGTTCAAGCTAAAATGTTAAGTCGCCAGAATTTAATTGCCAGTAAACTTTCGAATTTGTCTTTACAGCTCTACGGATTGTTTCTTAAAACAGGCTATGTCAAAAACGACACTGAATACCAAAATGTAACAAATTATTTCAATAAGCGGATGCCTAAATTTGAATTGAAGGAGCTTGGTTTCAGAGAAAAACTTTGGTTGTATAAATCTTATTTGTGGTATAGTTTTTTGGTACAAGATTTTAAATCCTGTTATAAATATTCCAAAAAGTGGGTTGATTTATTTTACGATAATGAGCCTATGATTCGTTTGAACCCTGTATTCTTTTTAAGAGGTTACCAATACCTTTTAGAGGCTTTATTTTTTGTAAAGCACCACAAAAAATTCAAAACTGTACTTAGCGAGTTAGAGCAAATTGTTCTAAAATCTTGGTTTCCTCGAGACGAGAATATTGATGGTTTGGTTTTCTTATACGTCTATTCTAATAAAATTAATTTGCATTTTATTCAGGGAACATTTAAAGAAGGTCTACCTTTAATCAACGAGGTTGTTGCCGGTTTAAAGACGCATTCGGACCAGGTTGATGAACATCATGTTATGGTTTTTTATTACAAAATAGCAAGTTTGTATTTTGGAACGGAAGATTATGTAAATGCCATCAAATATCTTTCAAAAATTATAAATAACAAATCACTTCAGATGCGCGAGGACTTGCTCTGTTTTTCGCGCATATTAAATTTAGTAGCACACTATGAGGCCGGCGAGGATTACGAATTGGATCGACTTATTAAAAACACCTATAAATTTCTCATTAAAATGGAGGATTTATACGCTGTTCAGCGTGAAATGGTTGCTTTTTTAAGAAAGCTTGGAGATATTTACCCCCATCAATTAAAAGCTGCATTCAAGTCTCTTCTTCAAAAATTACTTACTTATGAAAACCACCCTTACGAGCGCCGTGCCTTTTTGTACCTTGATATTATTTCCTGGCTAGAGAGTAAAATAGAAAATAAGTCTACAGCAGACATAATAAGAGAAAAATTTACTAAATTAACATAGGTTTATTATTTTTTTTAGAAAATTATTTGGTTTTTAAATTTTAATATTTGAATATTTGCACTCACAAAGTTCAATAATTTAGTGAAATGTTATCAAGAAAGGCTGAAGGAATAGACCTGTTGACGCCTTAGCAACCCTGCAAACTATTGGAGAAGGTGCTAAATTCTACTTCTTATATTTTTATAATTAGATAGATAACAAGAGATACTTTTAGTATATCTGAATTCTTTTTAACATTTTTCTTTAAGATTCGCCAGAAATGGTGTGTTTGACTTTTGTTTTAATTTATTATTAACTCAAAAAATAGAAAAATGAGTACTCAAAAATTTGCAACAAATGCATTACATGCGGGACATGACACCGCTCAAAATGGAGGTACACGTGCTGTACCAATTTATCAATCTACTGCTTATGTTTTCAACGATTCAGATCATGCGGCAAATCTCTTTGCTCTTGCTGAGACCGGAAACATTTACACTCGAATTAACAACCCTACAAACGACGTTCTCGAACAGCGTTTAGCTGCTCTTGAAGGAGGAATTGCTGCTGTAGTTACTGCCTCAGGAACATCAGCTATAGCGACTTCATTACTCACCTTACTGAAAGCTGGGGACCACATTGTGGCTTCTAGTAGCTTGTATGGAGGAACTTACAATTTATTGAGTGTTACCCTTCCAAGACATGGAATTACTACAACTTTTGTCGATCCCTCTGATGCTGAAAATTTCAAAAATGCAGCTCAAGAGAACACGCGTGCGTTTTTTATAGAGTCTCTTGGAAATCCTAAGTTAGATGTATTGGACATTCAAGCTATTTCTAATGAGGCTAAGGCCTATAAAGTCCCTTTGATTGTAGACAATACGGTGGCAACGCCTTATTTGCTAAATCCAATTGAATATGGCGCAAATATTGTCATCCATTCACTTACAAAATACATCAATGGTAACGGTACTGCTTTAGGTGGTGTAATTATCGATGCAGGTACATTTGATTGGGCTAATGGGAAATTCCCAGAATTTACAGAGCCTTCAGCCGGGTACCATGGATTAGTATACAGCGAAGCGCTAGAAGCTGCAGCATTTATCGCGAAAGTTAGAATAGAAGGGCTCAGAGATTACGGTGCTGCATTAAGCCCTTTCAATGCTTTTCAAATTATTCAAGGCCTTGAGACGCTTGAAATAAGAATTAAAAAACACAGCGAAAATGCATTGGCTCTTGCCAAATGGCTTCAACAACAAGAGCAGGTGACTTGGGTTAATTATCCAGGACTAGAAACGAGTGCTTACAAATCTTTGGCAGATCGTTATTTGCCAAATGGGCAAAGCGGATTAGTTACTTTCGGAGTAAAAGGAGGATTTGATACTGCCAAGACGATTGCAGATACAACAAAACTATTTTCGCTCCTTGCAAATATTGGTGACACAAAATCTCTAATTATTCACCCAGCAAGTACAACACACCAACAGCTAAGTGACGAGGCCCAAGAATCGACTGGAGTAACAAAAGATCTCATTCGTCTTTCGGTAGGTCTGGAGGATATCGAAGATTTAAAGGCAGACTTAGTAGAGGCTTTTAAGGCTGTTGATGCACTTGTTGAAGTTTAATCTCAAAATATAAATTTATGAGTGATTTGACATTTTCAGTGCGTGGGCAAAGCAATTCCGCAACAAAATTTACAGCCAAAGCAAGACAATTTAGTTTAATAATAGATGAACCAGATACTCTAGGAGGGAATGACGAAGCTGCCAACCCTGTTGAATTTATTTTAGCAGGACTTGCAGGCTGTCTCAATGTAGTTGGTCATCTTGTAGCAAAAGAGCTACACTTTGAATTAAAGCAATTGGATATTGAGATTACAGGAGAAATCAACCCAAATAAATTTTTAGGCTTATCTAAGGACGAACGTTCAGGATTCAAAGCAATAAATGTTTCACTGAAAACTGAAGCTGATGCTAGCGATGCAACTTTAGAAAAGTGGTTAGAAATTGTTCAGGACCGCTGCCCTGTAAAAGACAATTTGTTAAACCAAACCCCTTTAAAATTAAAATTGGAACAGCTGATTTATAATTAAAATTATTGGATTGAGTAAAATTCAACATATAGACATTCCAAATTATACCACAATTTCTGGTAAGACAATACCTATTAATTTGTCTTACCAGTTATTTGGTTGTGCGCTGCAAAGCGCACCAGTTGTTTTAGTGAATCACGCGCTCACCGGTAATTCAAATGTTACAGGTTCCGAGGGTTGGTGGAATGCACTTATTGGTCCAAACAAGCCTATTGATACTAATCTATTTTCGGTTTTGGCGTTTAATATTCCTGGTAATGGATTCGACGGGAACCCAAATCATCTCATTCATAATTACAAAGACTTTATTGCAAGAGATATTGCCGAGCTTTTTCTTTTGGGATTAAAGGCATTGAGTGTTGATCAATTATTTGCGGTCATAGGTGGTTCTTTGGGAGGAGGTATTGCTTGGGAAATGGCAGCGATCAATCCTAAAATAACGAAACATTTAATCCCAGTAGCAAGCGACTGGAAATCTACAGACTGGATTATTGCTAATTGTTTGATTCAAGAACAGTTTTTACTCAATTCTAGCCAACCACTGCACGACGCGCGGCTGCATGCCATGTTGTGCTACAGAACACCGGAATCCATAAAAAACAGATTCCAACGTTCTCAGAACTCAAACTCTAATTTATTCAATATCGAATCTTGGTTACTCCACCACGGAGAAAAGTTGCAAAAACGGTTTCAGTTGCCCGCCTACAAACTTATGAATCAGTTACTAAAAACAATTGACATAACAACAAATCGAGTTGGAGCTGCTGAGACACTACAAAGTATAGAAGCTGAAATTCATATTATTGGAATTGATTCAGATTTATTTTTTGTTTCAGAAGAAAATACAGAAACGCTAAAGTTAATACAGCCCAATTTATCAAATGTTCATTACCACGAGATCTCTTCCATTCACGGCCATGATGCATTTTTAATAGAGTATGAGCAGTTAAACACAATTATTACTGGTATATTTCAACCTAAACTAGTACATATAGCCTGTAAAGTTTAGGCTTAGTTTTAACATTTCCCCTAAGATACATTTGGTTTTATATGCGTAATTTTGCATAAAATTACAGCGCTTGAAAATCATTGAACGCATAAAGCAGCCAATAAGTTATGAAATGGAACTTTTTGAAAAAAAGTTTCGTTTATCGATGTCTAGTAAGGTAGCTTTACTCAATAGAATTACTCATTATATTGTAAATCGAAAAGGGAAACAAATGCGTCCAATGTTTGTTTTTCTAAGCGCAAAAATGGTGTCTAATGGCCAGTTGAACGAACGGACCTACCGAGGTGCTTCTGTGATAGAATTGATTCATACTGCAACTTTAGTTCACGATGATGTTGTAGATGACAGCAACCACCGACGTGGTTTTTTCTCTATAAATGCATTATGGAAAAATAAAATTGCTGTTTTGGTAGGAGATTTTCTTTTATCTAAAGGCCTTCTTTTCTGTATTGACAATAATGATTTTGACTTACTTAAAATAATTTCTGTTGCTGTTCGTGAAATGAGTGAAGGAGAGCTACTTCAAATCGAAAAGGCAAGGAAATTAGACATTACAGAAGATGTGTACTACGAAATCATTCGTCAAAAAACAGCAACCCTAATTGCTGCCTGTTGTAGTTTGGGAGCTGCTTCTATAAAACCCCATTCCAATGAAGTAGAGACCATGAGAAAATTTGGCGAACTTATAGGGATGGCATTTCAAATAAAGGATGATTTGTTCGATTACGGAACCAAGAAAATTGGAAAGCCAACGGGAATAGACATAAAAGAACAAAAAATGACCTTACCTTTAATTCATGTGCTAAACAATTGTTCGAAAAAAGAACACGATTGGTTGATTAATTCGATAAAAAACCACAACAAAAACTCAAGAAAAGTCAAAGAGGTTATTGATTTTGTCAAACAAAAAGGTGGTTTGGATTATGCTGTGTCAAAAATGAAACAATTTCAAGAGGAAGCACTTGAATTGCTTAAGGATTATCCAAAATCTGAGTATAAAGAGGCTTTAATTTTGATGGTCAATTATGTGATTGATCGGAACAAATAGTAAAACACAATAAGCTAAACTCCTTTTTTCTTTTACTAGAGAAGATTTTATATCTTTACAATTCGGCAAGTTTTAATTCTTTAATAACACCAACTCAATTGATATCAAAAGCGACCATAGATCAAGTATTCGACATGTCTCGTGTAGAGGAGGTTATTGGAGATTTTGTACAATTAAAAAAAGCTGGAAGCAACTTCAAGGGCTTGAGCCCCTTTAGTGAAGAACGTACGCCGAGCTTTATGGTATCCCCTGTAAAACAAATATGGAAGGATTTTTCGACGGGCAAAGGCGGCACTGTAGTCTCGTTTTTGATGGAGCATGAGCATTTTACTTATCCCGAGGCGATTAAGTATTTGGCCAAAAAATACAACATCGAAATCGAGGAGACGGTACAGTCTGATGCGGAGAAAGAAGCAGCGGGAGAGCGGGAAAGCATGTACTTAGTGAGTGAGTTTGCCAATAGTTATTATCAAAATATATTACACAAAACAGACCCTGGTAAAGCTATTGGATTAAGCTATTTTAAAGAGCGAGGCTTTACAGATGAAACCATTAAAAAATTTCAGTTGGGCTATTCTACAGATGACTGGAGTGGATTCACAGATGCTGCTGTTAAAAAAGGATATCAGCTTAAATATTTAGAAAAAACGGGCCTAACTATAGTCAAGGAAGAAAAACAATTTGATCGTTTTAAAGGGCGTGTTATGTTTCCTATTCATAGCATGTCTGGGCGAGTGCTTGGTTTTGGTGGACGTATTTTAGCAAAAAATGAAAAGGCTGCTAAGTATTTAAATTCTCCTGAAAGTGATATTTACCACAAAAGTAAAGTTCTTTATGGAATTTATTATGCAAAACAAACTATTGCAAAAGACGATAATTGCTTTTTGGTCGAGGGCTATACAGATGTAATTCAGTTTTATCAAACAGGGGTTAAAAATGTAGTATCGTCTTCTGGAACTGCCCTAACCTCTGATCAAATCCGTCTTATAAATAGATTGACTAAAAACATCACTGTTCTTTTCGATGGTGACGCAGCTGGAATTCGGGCTTCTCTTCGTGGTATTGATTTGATTTTAGAGCAAGGGATGAACGTCAAGGTATGTACCTTCCCAGAAGGTGAGGACCCCGATAGTTTTGCCAAGCAAAACACATTAGAGGAACTGCAGCAGTACTTGAAGGAAAATGCAAAAGATTTTATAGCTTACAAAGCCTCCTTGCTTATGGAAGAGGCTAGTAACGACCCTATTGCTAAGGCTGAATTAATTCGAGATATGGTCTCCAGTATTTCAAAAATTGCTGATCAAATAAAGCAAGAATTATATATTCGCGAGTGTGCTCGTATTATGGATATCAGCGAGCAAGTGCTTTTTAGTACTTTAGCTCAATTGAGTAAAAAGGCCCTTACTGAGGCCAATAAATCTGCTCAAAAACAAAAGAAAGCTTTCGAAGTAGTAAAAGCTACGGCACCTGCCAAAAAGATCGATATTCAATATGAACTAGAACAAAAGATCATAGAAATATTATTGCTCTACGGAAGTCGTAAAGAAGATTTCGAAGATTTAATTTTAAAAGAGAATGAAGACGGGGAACTTATTTTAGAGCCTGTAATTCATCAAGCTAAGGTTTTTGAGAAAATATATTTAGATCTTCAAGAAGATGAAATGCAATTTGGTAATGAGAATTTCAAAACCATTTATTACTTGATTATCGACTACTTAAACCAAAATGAAACATTCAGTGTCGAAAACTTTATGCATGAAATTGACCCCAATTTAGCTCCTTTTGTTTCTGATATCTTGATGAATGATGAGCGTTATAGACTCCATAATTGGGAAAAAAATAATATTTTTCCTAAGCGAAAAGACATTAGTGTCGCGCAATTGGTTAGTGAAACTATATTGAATTTAAGATGCTTTTTGATCGATCAAAAAGTAAACGAATTTAAGGATTCTACACATGATATATCAGCAGATAATACGAGTATCCTGGAAGATGTTTTGAATTATTCAAATTTGAAAATGTTGCTGTCTAGAAAACTCAACAGGGTTCTTTAACTTAGTTTTTTTGGCGTCCCAAATCAATCAAAGAAATTAAATTTGTTACATTCAGTTTTGTCATTAAGCGCGATTTGTATGTGCTCACTGTTTTTGGATTGATATCAAGCTCATCTGCTATTTCTCTATTTTTCTTGCCATTACATATTAGCTTCAAAACTTCAATTTCACGCATAGAAAGTTTGTGGTACAAATCGGTATCATTTTGATTTTTATCAAATGTGAGTTTCTGTGCCATAGCGCTGGTGACATACATTCCGCCTTTGTACACTTTCAGAATGGCTTTTTTTATAGTGCTGGTAGTTGCTGTTTTTGCTAAAAATCCTGATGCACCAGCTCTGATTCCACTAGAGGCATAAATATTTTCTGGCTGCGCAGTGAAAATAATTACGCGCACATTATTAAAATTTTTCTTAACTGTTCTTAAAACAGTAATGCCATTCATATCGGGTAAGTCCATAGATAACATCACAAGATCTACACTCCCTTTTTTTAGGTAATTAATAAGTTGTTTTGCAGTATTGACTGTACTTACAATTTTGATGTCATTTGAGTTATCAAAAAGCATTCGCATCCCATAATTTACGATAGGTTGGTGATCTGCTATAAGAACCCTTATCATAAATTTATTGTTTCAATGTTTCAGGAATAATACACACGGGTATTGGATTCATCTTGTGTGCATTTGAAGAGTTAAATCGATTAAAAATACTAAATACTTCTTTTGCTCTGCCCGTAAAATCACTTGTGCTCTTTCCTTTGGCTTTCATTTGCATAGCCCATTCTAATTCATCATAGGACGCCCCAATCTGTGCTTCATCGGTACGCGCATCGCCAAACAATCCGTCGCTTGGTGCTGCTTCCATAATACTTTTGGGTACTTCAAGGGTTTTCCCCAAAGCGTATACTTCTGATTTGAGCAGGTCTGCAATTGGACTCAAATCAACGCCGCCGTCCCCATATTTTGTATAAAATCCAACCCCAAAATCCTCGACTTTATTTCCTGTTCCCGCTACGAGAAAGCCATTTAGTCCAGCGTAGTAGTAAAGCGTAGTCATGCGCAATCTGGCACGTGTATTGGCAAGTGCCATATCAACAGTTTTTTGCTCTTTATTGAGGTCTATTTCAGATTTAAGTGATTCAAATACTGGGGTAAGGTCCACACGTTTTGAACTCACATTGGTGTAATTATTTTTTAAAAAAGCAATTTGTTCTTGGGCGCGACTTACATGGCTTTTTGCTTGGTGAATAGGCATTTCTAAACAGATTAAATCTAAACCAGTTTGGGCGCACAGTGTAGACGTTACTGCAGAATCTATTCCTCCAGAAACTCCAACAACAAAGCCTTTGATTCCAGCATCAGTAGCATAATTTTTCAACCAATTTGTAATGTATTTGACAACTTGTTTTGTGTCCATTTTAGTATTTTAAATTGTTTGGAAGTCCTACAAAAATAAGCTATTCCTTTGTTCTTTAAAAAGATTTGTAATTGATTAGTGTAAATTTATGGTTCAATTAACATTTTTGATTTTAAATGTTTAATTTTATCCATAATGTAATTAATATAACGTATCCAATAAATGTTTAAAGTTTTAAAACTTCACAAGCTATTTGCCCTTTTGCTCTTTGTGTTATTTTTTGATACTCCCCTTATTGCTCAATTAAGCCGCACTCATTATATTCCTCCAATTACTACTGCTCAAAACAGCAATGCATTACCTCAAAATCAATATCTGCATATTTCATCGCCAAGTACTGAAGCAATAAATGTAGAGGTTACTCAAATAGGAACTGGATCAACTTCTTATAGCCTTTCAAATACTGCACCGTTAGAAATTTTTATTGGTTCGGGTGAAACTACTCCTTTTGTTGTTAGTTCTTTAAACACAGCTACAAAAATTACAAATAAAGGATATATTATTCAGTCTGAAAAGCCTGTTTATGTTTCTGCTAGATTGACTGGTGGAAATCAAAATCAAGCAGGCTCATTGGTGTCAAAAGGGTTGTCTGGTTTAGGACAAACGTTTAGAGCAGGAACTTTCACAAACCTAAAAAACTTCTCTTCTTCAAATCAAGACTATTTGAACTTTATCTCAGTCATGGCGACTGAAAACAACACTCAAGTTAATTTTACAGACATTCCCGCTGATGTTGTTATAGAAAATGGAACTCCGTTAACGACCAATCTAAATGTTGGGGAGTCTTATATAATTGCGCTTGACCCATCGATCACTCCGTCAAACCGTGATGGCCTCATCGGTGCTCTTATTTCTTCTACAAAACCAATAGTTGTCAATTGTGGCTCATTCAATGGAAGTAATTCTGATGGCAATGGAAGAGATGCTGGCATTGACCAAATTGCCCCGCTAGAAACAATTGCAGTAGATAATCAAACTTTTAGTGAATATGTTTTTGTACGTGCCAATGGATATGATGCTATAGAGCGACCACTTATTGTTGCACATTATGACAATACTGAAGTTTGGACTTCAGGTGATTCTGGGTCAGGTGTTTTTCAAGGATCAATCAATGCAGGTGAGTACTTAAGTTTAGACGGAAGCTTGTTCAGCACCCAATCTTCAAATGGTTCCAATCCAGGGGGTAATTTATATGTGTGGACCTCTAAAACAACATTTGCCTATCAAGGGATTGGAGGTACTAATAACGATGCCAACCAGGAGTTGTTCTTTGTTCCGCCCTTGAATTGTAAAGCACCTCGTGCAATCGATAATATTCCACTTATTGAATCTTCAGGGTCAACAGGAGCAAACTTTAATGGAGGGATTACGATTGTTGCCGAAGCAGGTGCTGACGTCAACATTAACGGAGCGCCAACTACGGCACCCCCACAGGTGATTCTTGGAAATTCAAATTTTGTAACATATTTAATTAGTGGGTTGTCGGGTAATGTGAGTGTAACTTCAGATGGTCAAATTTATGTATCGTATTATGGTGCAAGCGGTGCTGCAGCTCTTGGGGGTTTTTATTCTGGGTTTATTTTTAAGCCTGAAATTACCTCAACAGCATTAGATGTTACGGTAGATAATATCTGTATTCCATTTATTGAATTAAACCTTGGCAGTGAAGAAACTTTTGATGCGTACCAGTGGTTTTTCAATGGTGCTCCAATCGTTGGAGCAACATCCGAAACCCATATTCCTACAACACCAGGGTATTATCAATTGGAGGGGATTATTACGGATTGTTCCTCAGTACTTTCAGATAATATTCCTGTGAGTGGTTGTGCAGGAGATTCAGATGATGATGGTCAGAATAATAATTTTGATGTTGACATCGATAATGATGGAATTTTAAATACTGAGGAGTCCAACTGTAATTTCGATTTTGATCTTTCGTCTGATGTTGGACTATATTTTACAGCATCTACAACAACGAGTTCAGAAAATATTACCTCAGATCCTTTTGAAGGTTTTACAAATCAAATTATGCACCTTAGCGCATCGCCAAAAGTCGGAAATATTCAAAGCACCACAACTTATCAATTGGTATTTGATGCACCAACACATTTTAAAATAGAACAAGCGCCTGCAACATTTACTACAGGTGCAATGAATGATGAAGAAGACTATAAACTAAGTGTTCCAGCGGACCAAACTATTACTGTATTAAATCCTGATAATCAATTGCTTATAGATATTAACTATGATGGAATTTATGATAATAATGTTCAAGAATTTACAGCTTTTGAAATTCGATTCAAACTGAATTCAGCAGCTCTACCCACAGGAAACGGCACATTTTCATTTCAATCCTACAGTGCAAGTCAGTTTGAAATTGAATACAATAATATTTCAGAAATAAATTCTAATAGCGTTGCTTTCCAACTTACGCAAGCCTGTCGATCTATAGATTCAGATGGAGATAATATTGAAGATGCAGTTGATTTAGATTCCGATAACGATGGAATTTTTGATGTTGTTGAAAGCGGAAACTCAGCCTTGGACACTAATGGCAATGGTAGGGTTGACGGCATGGACACAAATGATTCTGACTCAGATGGGCATCACGATTTGGCGCAAAGCCCCATTGACACAGATTTAGACTCAATACCTGATTATTTGGATTTGGATAGTGATAATGATGGGCTTTTTGATCTTTTTGAGGCAGGAATTGGTTTTAATACGCTGGATATGGATAATAACGGTCAAATTGATTTAGGGTTTACAGATGATAACTTCAACGGATCATCAGATGTTGCTGAGAGCATTATTCCATTAGATTCAGACGCCGACGGATTGCCAGATTTTATAGAGTTGGATTCAGATGCCGATGATTGTTTTGACGTTGACGAAGCCGGATTTACAGGAACTCTGGGGGTACTAAGCGGTACAAGTATAGATACGAATGGGCTGGTTTTGGGTGGAGACGGATATGGCCTTGCAATTGATACCAATGCAGATGGGTTGTTTGACTATCAAGACTTAATAAATATTACAACACAATCTTTGAATACCCCTTTATTTGTCTGTGAAGAAGGGAATATCACTATTGAAATTATTTTAGAAAGTAACTCCGATGATTATGATAACATTTTTTGGGAATGGAGTTTTGATGGAGGATTAACTTGGACTTTTGTGCCTGAAACACCATCTAGTTTTGAAAATGTAAGTACAAATACTTTGGAGATTTTTAATGTTTCTGATACATATACAAACACTTTTTTTCGAGCACAGATGCAAAGAACGGACGTAGTATGTAAATCTTATTATTCTGATGAGGTACAGCTCATTGTGAATCCATTGCCAGTAATTGTTGAAGATGTAAGCCTTTTTCAGTGCGATCAAGATACTGATGGAATTACAATATTTAATTTGAACGAAGCCAATGAACTTATTTCTGTAGATTATTTAAATGAAACCTTTAGCTTTTATTTCGATGAATCAGAAGCACTTCTTGGAACGCCAAACAGTATAGCAGATCCCGTAAATTATCAAAACACGAATTCAGATCCAACAATTAATCCCAACCAAATTTTTGTTCGAGTAGAAACAATTAATGGCTGTTCGCGTGTGGCTCAGCTAGACCTTTTTGTTTCGACAACCCAAATTCCTACTGGTTTTTCAATTCCTCCGTACCAAGAATGTTTTGATGACTCTGATGGCTCTACGACTTTTGATTTTAGCGATTCTGAAGCTACTATTTTAGGAATTTTCCCGCCTACTCAACCCCTTACAGTAGCCTATTATGAGTCTGAATTGGATGCCTTATCTGAAATCAATCCTATACTTGATATTCAAAATTACGAGAATACTTCAGGAGTCAATCAGTTCATTTGGGTTCGCGTAGACTCTGATATCGATAATTCGTGTGTTGGTTTAGGACAGTATATCGATTTGATAGTAAACCCAATACCTGTTTTGAACACCCCAGTTGATCCTTATTTTTGCGTTGGCCCTCCAAATTCTTTTAACTTAAATTTAGCTAATGAATATGATGCTTTTGTTTTGGATGGTCAATCTGCTGCCGACTTCACGGTAAGTTATTTTATAAGCTTAACAGATGCAGAAAGTTCTACCTCCGAAATTTTTACAGTAACCAATTCTGCTTCCTTTGTTCAGATTGTTTATAAAATAACAAATAACACTACAGGCTGTTATGATATTGATACTTTTGAAATTGATTTTATAGAAATACCAGCAGCAAATCAACCAGCAGATTTTTCAGAATGTGACACTAATAATGATGGAATTTATCTTTTTGACACATCAACTTTGGAAGCTCAAATTTTAGGAGGACAAACCACAATGAATATTGCATACTACGATGGTTTAGGAAACCCTCTTGAGGACGAAAATGGACAAATTATTACCAGCCCTTTTCCTGATGAGTTCTTATCATCATCTCAAACCATAACAGCAATAGTTTTTAATGGGATTTGCACAGACGCTTCAATAGATATATCATTTTTAGTGAATCCCAATACAAATTTTTCTGTGGATGATATTGTCATCTGCGATGGATCTTCTCAACTTATACAACTCAATATGGAGGACTCTTCATCCTCTTTCAAATATACTTGGACTTTACCGGATTCTACAGTTGTAAACACCCTGCAACCCGAGCTTGATGTAGCTCAAATTGGCGTTTACAATATTTCCGTTACAAACCTAAATGGCAGTTGTTTTTTTTCACAACCTTTTGAAGTATTTGAATCTGAAGGGCCATCAATTTCTATGGATAATATTACAATTGTGGAGGGGACTTCCAATAATTCAATCACTATAGACGAGGCTGCACTTGGGTCAGCAAATTATGAGTTTAAACTTATTGACGAAAATGGAAATTTGGTATCTGGATATCAAGATATTGGTTATTTTGGACAGCTTACAGGTGGATTTTATTCACTATATGTTCGAGACGAATTGCGCTGCGAGGAAGTTGTAATAACAGTACCTGTGCTGTATATTATGAATTTCTTTACACCAAATGGAGATGGGTTCAATGATACTTGGAAAATCAAAGGGATACGTTCAAATAATTATAACTTTTCAAAAATTTCTGTTTTTGATCGTTATGGAAAGTTGTTGAAAAACATGACCATTAACTCAAACTTTTGGGATGGAACTTACAATGGTGTATTGATGCCAACAAATGATTATTGGTATAGTATCGAACTGACTAAAATTGACGGAACTCATTTTGTTCGTCAAGGGCATTTCACTCTGCGCCGCTAAATGTATGGGAATTGCTTCAAATTCCTGTTTTCATTTGAATACTAATGACTATTTTTGTTAAATAGTTTCTGATGAGTTACACCATGATTCAAATTAATCATTTGATAAATAAATTAAAAAAAATAGGCGTTTTTCTTATCCTATTGATGTGTTTGTCATGTAATAAAAATGCTCAATTAGAAAAAGAAATTGAAGCTATTTCAATGGATTTAAAAGTTGAACGTTTTGATCAAGCTTTTATGAAAATTACAGAAAAGACACTTCCATTTTATAAAACAGCTTACCCTTTTCTGTTTCCAAACCACATTTCTGACTCTGTCCTTTTAGAACGTACTAAAGACCCTATTCAAAAGCTGATTCAAAAGTCAGTTGATAGTGTTTTTAGTGATTTTCAAGAGACTGAAGCGGAGGTGATCGCTTTTTACAAACACCTAAAATATTATAATCCATCATTAAAAAAACCACGTGTCATAACAGTTTTTTCAGATGTTGATTACCGTAATAAAGTTATCGTCACAGACTCTATAGTTTTAATTAGTATTGATAATTATTTGGGTGCTGATCATGAGTTTTATGAAAGCTTTTATAGTTATATTCGGAAAAATTTAAAGAGGGATCAAATTGTGATGGACCTTGCTGATGCTTATGCAACTCGTTTAATAAATCAACCGAGGCGCAATACGTTTTTGGAAGAATTGATATATCATGGTAAAAAATTATATCTGAAAGATCTATGGGTTCCGTTGGCAGAGGACAGCACAAAAATTGGTTATAACGACAATGAGCTCTTTTGGGCAAATGACAATGAGTTTTATATCTGGCAATATTTTATAGAAAATGAATTATTGTACAGCACAGACAATAAACTTGTTGGACGTTTCATCACAGCAGCTCCCTTTTCACGCTTCAATTTGGAGCTCGATAGTGAATCTCCTGGCGCATTGGGACGATATATTGGATGGCAAATTGTGCGTTCCTATATGGAAAACAATTCAACTTCGTTACTTCAAATGCTTCAAATGGATGCGCAATCACTTTTTAATAAAGCAAAATACAAACCACGAAAATAATGGCTAAAGTACATACATCAAAAATTGAATTGAATGTCGAATTGGATGAGAACCGTATTCCAGAAAAATTGAACTGGACTGCTGAAGACGGTGGGGTTTCAAATGCTGAGGCCAAGGCAATTTTTCTTTCCGTTTGGGATGCTAAGGCACAAGAATCATTACGCATCGATTTGTGGACAAAAGACATGCCCGTAGATGAGATGAAATTGTTTTTTCATCAAACTCTTACGGCCATGAGTGATACTTTTATGCGCGCCACCCAAGACGAGAAAATGACTGCTACAATGAAAGATTTTTGTGCTTATTTTGCTGAAAAGTTAGATTTAAAGCAGAATTAGTTTTTAGTCTGGATTACCATACATTCAGTCGATTGGCGTCTAATTTTAAAAATATAAAAATTAAAATTGTAAATGCCAATAATCCAGATCCGCCATAGCTTAGGAATGGAAGTGGAATACCAATAGTTGGAATAAGGCCCATAACCATGCCAATATTAATTAAAAAATGCACAAAAATAATTGAGGCTACACCGTATCCGTAGGCTCTACTGAACTGTGATTTATGTCGTTCAGACAGAAATAAAATACGGCCAATTAACACCACAAAAAGAATGACTACTGTGCTGCTCCCCAAAAACCCCCATTCCTCTGCCACTGTGCTAAAAATATAGTCGGTATGTTGTTCAGGTACAAATTTTCCCTTCGTTCGCGTACCCTCCTTAAATCCTTTTCCTGTAAGACCGCCAGAGCGTATTGCTTTTTCTGATTGATTTAGATTATAAGAAATATTCCGCCGCATAACCCTTAGTTTATCAGGGTCTTTTTCAAGTCTCAACCACAGTTCAATGCGATCTCTCTGGTGTTTTTGTAAAACAGTATCAAAACTCCATTCAGTTGTAAAACTGAGGACCGCACATAAACCTAGGATTAGCAATGAACCTCTAACTTTCTTTTTCTTTCGTTTGAAAAAAAGTTGATAAATTACAAGACAAATTGCAATAATACTGGTCACGAAAAGTGCTGAAAATTTTAGTGTTGCAACAGCAATAGTAATGAGAATAGCCCCCAAAAAAATATATTTTTGAGGAATTCCTTCTCTGTAAAATACGAAAATAAGCCCTGCAAAAACAAGGGTGCTTCCAGCATCATTTTGGAGTAGAATTAAAATTGCAGGAACTGCCACAATAAGTGCTGCTTGAAATTGGTCTTTAACATTTTTTATATTTGTTTGCAAGTCACTAACATACTTGGCTACAGCTAAAGCTGTTGCAAATTTCGCAAATTCACTTGGCTGTAAGGTCATGCCTCCAATTTCATACCAAGACATAGCTCCATTTATCTTTTTGCCAAAAATAAATAGCCCTGCTAATACTACCATTGAGGCCAAGTAAATAACACTAGCAAAACGTTCGTAAAATTTGGCGTCAATAGAAAGAATCAATACAATAGAGACAAGAGAAAGTCCAATGAAAACACTTTGTTTTCCGTACGGCTGAGTAAGATCGAAATACGAGCTGAACTCTCCAGCTGTTGCTGCTGAAACTATATTAAAGTATCCGAACAAAACGAGCACCAAGTAAATCAGGACGACTAACCAGTCTAATTGAAAGCTATTTGCTCTGTTGAGATTCATTATTTATTGATTTTAAATGGTTTCCCGCTATACGGTTTTAGGTACTCCTCTTCTAAACTCTTATTTAAAACAAGTCGTTCCATATATTTTAAACTGACCTCTCCTTTCAAGTATTTTTCAATCATTAAGCTGGCAATTCGACCAGCCCATCGAGCGCCATAGTATCCGTTTTCCACTAATACAGCTATAGCTATTTTAGGATCTTCTTTTGGGGCAAAGGCTACAAAAATAGAATGATCTGTGAGCTGCGTTTTTACGCCGTCAATTTTTGTGAAATTTTCAGCAGTTCCTGTTTTTCCGCATATATCAATCCCTGGGACTTTTAAAAAACTTGCAGTACCATTTGTGTAGACTTTATGCATGCCCTCAATTACGGGCTCGAAATAGCTTGGGTGAATTGTAGTTTCTTTTTTTTCAGTAAACTTTTCATTAATTGATTCTCCTTCTATGGACTTTATGATATGAGGTGTGAAATAAAACCCTTTGTTTGCAATGGCTGCTGTCATATTTGCCAATTGTATTGGCGTGACTAAAATTTCTCCCTGCCCTATAGCATTCGAAAGAACGGTAGTAGCACCCCATCTAAAATCTGGATACCAAGCATCATAATAAGCTCCGTCTGGAATATTTCCTTTTTTTCCAACGGATAGGTCATTTCCTAAAAAGTTTCCTAATCCAAAGCTCTTTATATGATCACTCCAAACATCCATTCCAACACTTGCATTATCGTACTTATCAATGGTTTTTCGGAAAGCCATTGCAAAATAAGAATTACAAGAATTACTGATGCTTGAAAACAAGTTCCTATAGCCACCTCCACAGTGACATTTCATTACACGTCTGTTTTTCCCGTAAACATATTTTTCTGAGCAAAATATTGTTTCTTGTTTTGAGATTACATTTTCTTGAAGTGCAGCCAAAGCAACAAGCGTTTTAAAAGGAGATCCGGGCACATGCATTCTTATGAGTGCTTTGTCAAAAAGTGGTCTATGAATAGAATCTCTATAAAGTTTTGTGTAATTTTTGGATCGCTCTCTTCCTACCAGCAATGAAGGGTTGTAGGATGGAGCTGAAACGATAGTCAATAACTCTCCGCTACTTGGCTCAATTGCAACAATACCCCCCATTTTGTTTTGCATCAATTTTTCTCCATATTCTTGAAGCGTTGCATCTATGGTTAGAGTGATATTTTTGCCAGGCAAGGGCAAGGTGTCAAACTGTCCATTTTTATAGGATCCAATGTCCCGATTATAAATATCTTTTTGAATGTATTTCACCCCTTTTATTCCTCTTAAATCTTTTTCATACGATTTCTCCACCCCTTGCTTCCCGATTAAATCTCCTAACTTGTAGTAACCATCGGTTGAGATATTATCTGGATTAACTTCTGCAATGTACCCCAGGACATTAGCGCCGATTTCAGTTTGATAGTCACGTACGGCTCTTTTTTGAACATAAAATCCCTTGAATTTTCTTAGTTTTTCTGACAAAAAAGCATAATCCTCCTTGGAGAGATGGGACAAAAAAACAGAAGGCAAACGTGGTGAGTAGCGTTTTGCTCTATTGTATGACTTTAAAAATTGACTTTTATCTATATCTAGTAGTGAACAAAATAGTACAGTATCTAGTTTTTCAACTTCTCTAGGGACAACAACAACGTCATAGGTAGGCTGATTTGCAACGAGTAAGGTACCACTGCGGTCATATATATATCCGCGTTTTGGGTATTGATATACTTTTCGAATTGCATTGTCACTTTCCAGGCTATCAGACTCGTCTTGGTACACTTGCAAATAGAATAATCTTCCAATGAAAATGGCACCGGTTATGAAAACAAGACTTAGAAGTAATAGCTTTCTCATTTTTCTTTTCGACTAAAAAGTGCGGTTAATGTCAATGCAAGAAAGAGTGTGAAAAGCCCAGTGCTTAATGCGTTAGATACGACCATCCCGGCTTTTGAGTTGTCAAAAATAATCAGAATAAATAAAATAAAATGATGAATAAGAATCAGTAAGGTAAAATAAATAACACGTGGTAGTAAATCGGCATCATTAAATTTGATGGCTTGATACTCGTAGGCTGCTCCAAAAGAAAATTTCAAGAACACTGGTCTCATATAAGCTATAGTTACGGAAGCTGCCGCATGAGCCCCACCAGTATCTATAAAAATATCTATTAGTATTCCGAGAACAAAACTGATAAGGATAAAGCTTAAGCGGTTGTTTTTAACGGGATATATTAGTATAAATAGAATGTAAATATAAGGGTTTATGCTTCCAAGAAAATTCATCTGATTGCAAATAAGGACTTGCAGCAGGACCAATGCTATAAATCGAATAATATTTGAAAATAACAGACTATTCATTGCTTGGGTTTAATGAGTTTAGTGTAGTGAAATCTAAATTTTCAATTACATGAACATGACGTAAATTCGTCATGTCGTTAAATAATTCAACATTTATAATATACAGGTCTTTAGTGTCGTTTAATAGGTATGACTTTACAACACCAACTGGAATGTTTTCTGGGAAGGTGTATGAAAAACCACTTGTAACAATAGTATCACCTACTGTTATTTCAGCTAGATCTTGAACATCGTTTAATTGAACAATATTATGGTGTTCACCATCCCAACCCAATGTCCCGAAGTGGTTATTTTTTTTAAGCTTTGCATTAATTTTACTTTTCGTATTTAATATGGAGAGTATACGAGCATATTTTTGGGAAGTTTTATCAATGACTCCGACAATCCCTTTAGCTGTTACAACCCCAAAATCTTCTTTAATACTGTCCTTTTCACCCTTATCTATGGTGATGTAATTTTCTAAAAAACGATAACTGTTCTTATTAACCAAAGCTGGTCTGAGTCGAAACTGCTTTTGGACATTTATAGACTCAATCTGTTCTGTTTTTGTATTGAAAGCCAAGGACTTCAACCGGTTATTTTCTTCCAAAAGCAAGTTATTTTCTTCCTTCAAATAAAAATAATCTCCAATTTTAGAAAAGGCTCCATGTATGCTGCCTGAAATTTGATATGCAGAGTTAATGACTTTAGTTTTATTATAGTCGTGTGCTTGTGTGGTAAGGGCAAACGAAATTAAAAACAAGATTAAAAACAAGATGGTAGACCTGTTTTTAAAAAAGAAATTCAGAAGTTGTTGCATGACTCAATAGCTATTTGATCAAGACACTCTTATATTTTGCGATATTTTTAAGAACAATTCCTGTTCCACGAACAACGGCTCTTAGCGGGTCTTCGGCAATGTAGACGGGGAGGTCTGTCTTTTGGGACAACCGTTTATCTAATCCTCTAAGCATGGATCCGCCACCTGCGAGATAAATACCAGTATTGTATATGTCTGCTGCCAGCTCAGGTGGAGTTTGTGACAAGGTTTCCATTACCGAGTCTTCAATTCTAAGGATCGATTTATCCAAAGCTTTTGCAATTTCCCGATGTGAAATTTGAACTTGCTTTGGCTTTCCTGTCAACAAATCTCTCCCTTGAACGTTCATTTCATCTGGAGGCAGTTCTAGGTCTTCCGTAGCAGCACCAATTTGTATTTTAATTTTTTCAGCAGTTCGGTCACCCACATACAAGTTGTGTTGTGTACGCATGTAATAAATAATATCGTTTGTAAACACATCGCCAGCAACTTTGACCGACTTATCACACACAATTCCTCCCAGGGCAATAACGGCTATTTCTGTTGTACCACCACCAATATCAACAATCATGTTTCCTTTTGGCTGCATAATATCTACACCAATTCCAATGGCTGCTGCCATGGGTTCGTGAATCAAGTAGACTTCTTTACCGTTTACGCGTTAAGCGGATTCTTTTACTGCACGCATTTCTACTTCTGTAATACCTGAAGGGATACAAATGACCATACGAAGAGATGGTGCAAATAATTTTTTCTTTAATGCGGGAATGTTTTTAATGAACATGCTGATCATTTGCTCTGAAGCATCAAAATCTGCAATCACACCATCCTTAAGTGGTCTAATGGTTTTGATGTTTTCATGGGTCTTACCCTGCATTAAATTAGCTTCTTTACCTACCGCTATGATTCTCCCTGAAATACGATCCCTGGCAACTATAGAAGGACTGTCTATTACAACTTTATCGTTGTGGATAATAAGTGTATTGGCTGTACCCAAATCGATGGCAATTTCCTCGGTCAAGAAGTCAAAAAATCCCATAGGATATATAAAATTATGTTGGTGGTTTAAAAATTGTGCTTGATTGTAAATGTACTAAAAATAAATTTTAGTTAATCTCCAAATCAGCATTTTTTTAATGTTTAAAATGACGTGTTTTTGTGAAAACCATAGCCACTTTATTTTCGTTGCAATAATCGATACTCAATTGATCTTTGATAGACCCTCCTGGCTGAATTACAGCCGTGACACCTGCTTTATCGGCAATCTCTACACAGTCCGGAAATGGAAAAAACGCATCACTTGCCATCACGGCCCCCTGCAAATCAAAATCAAATGATTTTGCTTTGTGAATAGCTTGATTTAAGGCATCGACTCTACTTGTTTGTCCAGTTCCGCTTGCACACAGTTGTTTATTTTTTGCCAAAACAATAGTATTTGATTTGGTGTGTTTACATATTTTAGAAGCAAATAATAAATCCTCAGTTTGTTGTTCTGTTGGACTTGAAGTAGTTGCGGTTTCGAGCATATCGACAGCATCTGTGATTCCATCCTTGTCTTGTACTAAATAACCATTAAGACAAGTTCTGATAGAGCTTTTGGGCAACTCGTTTAGTTTTTGAATTAGTAAAATTCTGTTCTTTTTTCCTTTTAGAACAGCTAAAGCATCATCACTAAAACTTGGTGCAATGACGACTTCACAAAAGAGTTTATGAATTTCTTCTGCTGTAGATAAGTCTACTTCAGTGTTGCAGATTAAAACGCCTCCAAAAGCTGAAACTGGATCACCTGCCAGCGCATCTGTATAGGCCTTGTGTAGGGAATCTCGTTGAGCCAGCCCACAAGCATTGTTGTGCTTTAGTATAGCAAATGTTGGTGCTTCATTACGAAATTCGTTCATTAAATTGACGGCAGCATCAACATCGAGTAAGTTATTGTAACTCAGTTCTTTTCCGTGCAATTTTTCAAACATAGCGTCAAAATCTCCAAAGAAAAACCCTTGTTGGTGGGGGTTTTCCCCGTAGCGCAAGGTTTTTCCATTTTGTTCACTTAGTTTTAAAACAACTTCTTCACTGTTCTGATTGAAATAATTAAAAATTGCCGTATCGTAATGGGATGATATATTGAAAGATTTTGCAGCAAAACGTTGGCGATCTTCATATGAAATTACGCCATTATCCTTTGATATTAAATTCAGGAGTTCTGTATAATCTCCTACTGAAGAAACACAAAGAACGTCTTTGTAGTTTTTGGCTGCTGCGCGAATGAGCGAAATGCCACCAATATCAATTTTTTCTATTATATCTTGATGGCTTGAACCAGAAGCCACTGTTTTTTCGAATGGATAAAGATCGACGATAACTAAGTCAATTTGAGGAATATTAAAACGTTCCATTTCCTCAATATCTGTAGGCGTTGTTTGCCGATTCAGAATACCGCCAAATATTTTGGGATGTAAGGTTTTGACTCTACCGCCAAGAATGGAGGGGTAGTCCGTTACTTCTTCTACTGGGACAACATTTACCCCAAGATCATTGATAAACTTCTGTGTGCCTCCCGTTGAATAGATCGTAACTCCTAGTTCATCTAATTTTTGAACTATAGGAGCAAGGCCATCTTTGCTAAATACAGAGATTAAAGCTGAGGAAATTGTTTTGTTTTGGTTCATTTTTGATGAAAATTGTAAGCTTCAAAAATAGGGAAATAAAGCTCAAATTTCATCTTGAACTTCACTAAAATAACTATAATTTTTGAACAAATTCAAGAGTTATTAACATCTAGAGCAGTACAGCTACTTTTGCACAAACAAACTCTAAAAATTCTTCATCTTCTTTGGTGAAAGGATTCAAAGTATTGGAGTCAATATCAATTTGCCCGATGTTTTCTCCATTTACAAATAGGGGTATAACGATTTCAGATTTTACGGTCAAGCTACAAGCAATGTAATTGTCTTGCGCTTTTACATCAGGGACTACAAAATTTTTATTACTTACGGCTACCTGTCCACAAATTCCTTTGCCAAATGGAATAATTGTATGATCCGTTGCTGAACCAGCATAGGGACCTAATTTGAGCTCTTTCTTATCTCCATTTTTAAAATAAAACCCCACCCAATCGTAATAGGGGATTTCCGATTTTAATAACTCGCATATGAGTAGTAATGTTTGCTCAACGTTTTGCGCATTATCAACTAACGATTTTACTTTTGATTTTAAACCTCTAAAACTCATGTGATAAATTTTGGTAAAAATATTAAATCAATTGAAGACTTGACTCAATGCAAGCAGTAATTATTGAATGTTTTCTAAAGTTAAAATTGAACAAGCTTCTTTTTCAAATTGAAAATTAATATAATTCCAACTGCTTGAAAAAAACAGACTAACATCATACATAGGTTTTGTGTAAAAAAGATAAAGAAATATGTGACCAAATTGAAAAAATTGTGTCTTAAGTGTGGATGATTGTTATTGTTGATGTATTATATGAAGAATTTTAAACAGTGAAAAATAAATTAATCACACTATTGCTAATGATGGCCTCATATTCCTTTGCGCATGATTGTCAAACTCTGGAGGCTGAAAATCAAACATTGATTAATCAGATTTTAGAACGAAAGCAAGTTGTATGGTTTGAGCCTTTTGAGAACGAATTTCAATCAAATCAAATCAATGTTAAGTTGTTAAAGGTTGTAGGCGATAAAAAAACTCAAACAGTCAAAATGGATGTGCTTTTTACAAACAAAGGTGTTAACATAGATAAAATGATTACAAAAGTAAAATCTATAATTCAGGCTGGTGGCGATGAAGTTCTACTCAATAAAGTTATTTTTGGATCAAAAGAAAATACGAATAGTGGTTATTCAGGGGCATATGTAAAACTTTTGAGGGATAAGCCGTTAAAATGCACATATATTTTCAAAGGCGTTGTGCCTGAAACAAAAGTTATCATAGCTTTTCCTTTGTCATTTAAATACCACAAAGAAGGAACTCAATCCACACAATTTATTGAAGATCGAGTGCTATTCAATGATTTACTAATTGATTGGAAATAAAATAATTGTCAAAATTCTTATAATTCAAAAGCATTAGAATCCCAAGTTTTATAGAAATTCATAACTTTGTAATATGAAAACAAGTTTATGTTTTAAAATAGCATCTTTATTTATGGCACTCGCCGTGGTGTTGGCTTCATTTTCTTTCAAGGTAGAAAAGAATCCTTGTCAGCCGTACACGGCTGAAGCCTCCGCTGATTCAGCAATTGAAAGTTGCTGTGGCTTTGTTCGTACAATTGATAAAAATTCACAGCTTTTTCAAACCTCTTGTTGTTCAATTCTTGCTATTACAGTCGAAGGGTTTAACGAGTACGAGAAGGCACTCTCGTCGCCATTTTCGACACTTTCCTATTTTGTGTTTGAATCAACAATAAGTATTCCAGTTGATTATATTTATAAAAACACGACGAAAGGTTCATACATAACCCATATTCCCCCGCCTCTCATTACAGATATTCAAGTGAGAGATCAAGTTTTTCTCATCTGATATTGGATTAATTTTCAGTCATCCAAATGATTTTGGATGTTTGTTTAGTACCGTCTTCTGTACTTAATTTTCTAAAAAATAATCTAAAAAACTTACAATGAAAAATCTTTTTTGCTTCATTTATTTCTTGCCAATTTTCATTTTTGCCCAAGACAAAATTGAGGGAATAATTATGAGTCCATCATCAGATGGCACACAACTTTCTGTTTCTGGAGCTAATGTAATTTGGAAAGGAACTTCCATTGGTACCATTTCAGATTTAGATGGAAATTTCACACTACCCTATAACACCTCGTACAAACAACTAATTATCAGCTATATTGGATATAAAACCGTTACAATAGATGTTGATGGATCCTCTGATTTCATAAAAGTCATATTGTTGCCTACAGACGATTTAAGTGAGGTCACTATAAAAACGCGAAAAAAAGCGACAGCCACTTCATATCTTGCCGCTCAAAATATTATGACTATAAGTAGTGATGAATTGTTAAAAGCGGCTTGTTGTAATCTTTCAGAAAGCTTTGAAACCAATCCGTCCATAGACGTAAATTTTTCTGATGCAATTTCTGGAACCAAGCAAATCAAAATGTTGGGTCTTTCCAGTCCCTACATCTTAATTACTACTGAGAACGTGCCCAATGTTAGAGGCGCAGCCCAGGCTTATGGTCTAAGTTTTATCCCTGGAACTTGGGTAGAAAGTATCCAACTCACAAAAGGTGCTGGAAGTGTTACCAATGGCTTCGAAAGTATTGTTGGTCAGATTAATGCGGAATTGGTCAAACCATTGACCGACAATAAGCTATTTGTAAATGCATATGGCTCAGTAAATGGACGTCTTGAACTCAATACACATTTCAATGTTAAGTTGACCGACAAATGGAGTTCTGGAGTATATATACATGCTGACAAACGTGGAGAGAAATTTGATAACAACGATGATTCTTTTTTAGATCTTCCTGTTGGCAATCAAATTAACATTATGAATAGGTGGCAATACCTCAATACTGAAAAGGGGTTGATTAGCTTTTTAAATATACGTTTTTTGGACGATCAAAAACAGTCTGGTCAAATTGCTTATAATCCTTCACTCCACAAATACGGAGGCAGTGTTTGGGGAAGCGAAGTGAACACAATACGACATGAGCTTTCAGCTAAAATTGGCTATGTAAACCCTGAACTTCCATATCAAAGTTTGGGACTTCAAATGGCCTACAGTTATCATAAACAAGATTCTTATTTCGGTAATAGGAAATATGACATTGCACACAGAAGTTTTTACTCTAATTTAGTTTACAACTCCATTATAAGCGATTCGCGCCATAAAGTCAAAACAGGAATTAGTTTCTCACATGACGCTTATGTAGAGTTTGTAAATGCATTTAATTATTCTAGAATAGAAAATTCGCTTGGTGGATTTTTCGAATATTCATTCGATAATTTAGACAACCTCAACCTAACAGCTGGAGTACGCGTAGATTACCACAATCTTATGGGGACTTTCGTCACGCCGCGCTTACACGCAAGATATACGCCTTGGGCAAAGTCCGCTTTGCGCTTTTCTTTTGGCCGTGGAAAACGTTCGGCCAATATTTTTACAGAGAATCAAAAGCTCTTTGCGTCTTCTCGAAGCATCAATATTTTGGATAGTAATGGCCCTATTTATGGCTTAAATCCTGAGATTGCATGGAATTACGGAGTATCTTTTTTACAAGGATTTGTGTTGTTTGAACGTAAAGCCGATGTGGCACTGGATTATTATAAAACAGATTTTCAAAATCAGGTTGTAGTTGATTATGAAACACCAACAGAAGTTAATTTTTATAACCTTGACGGTAATAGTCATGCGCATAGTTTGCAGTTTGAATTTAACTACACCCCAATCGATCGCTTGGATTTTAAATCTGCATACAAATATTACGATATAAAGACACAATATAACAATGGTGAATTGGAGCAACCGCTTACCCCAAAGCATCGTATTTTTGCAAATGTGTCCTATCAGTCCAAAGCGACCGATATGGGGCGTCTTTGGAAATTTGACAGTACCTTCAATTGGTTGGGCGCGCAACGTTTTCCATCAACAATACAAAGTACTGAAGAATTTCGTTTGCCCAACTATTCACCTTCGTTTTCGACGCTTAATCTGCAATTAACTAGGGTTTTTTCAGATCAATTCGAGGTTTACATTGGGGGCGAAAATATAACAAATACAAGGCAAAATAATCCTATTTTAAGTCCTGACGATCCATTTGGATCAAATTTTGATAGTACTTTTGTGTACGGCCCAATATTTGGAAGCATGTACTATACTGGATTACGATTTAAATTAAATAAAATAAAATAATAACAATGAAAACAATAAAATATACTATACTATTTACGATGTTAACTTCCATAGGATTTGCGCAAAATAAAAATGCTAAAGCTAACTTTGAAGTCGATGGTGTTTGCATGATGTGCAAAAAAAGAATTGAAAAAGCTTGCCTTAAGGTTAAAGGGGTTAAATCTGCGGTTTGGAATGTAGAAACTCATAATTTGAATTTGATCTTTGATGAACGAAAAGTGGATATAACGACTATTAAGTCAAAAGTAGCTCAAGTCGGTCACGATTCTAAGGGCTTTAAGGCAACCGATGAGGCTTATAACGATCTGCATCCGTGTTGTAAGTATCGAGATGAGCAAATCAAGGCTGATCATAAATCAAACTAATTTGATTTCATAAAAAAAGCGCTTCAAATGGAAGCGCTTTTTTTTATAGTTTACTTATAAATTACATCATTCCAGGCATTCCTCCGCCACCCATTGGGGGCATTGCAGGAGCGTCTTCTTTGATGTCTATTAGGGCGCATTCAGTAGTAAGAATCATCCCCGCTACAGATGCAGCATTTTCTAAAGCAACCCGTGTTACTTTCTTTGGATCAATGATTCCTGCTTTTAGCATGTCTACATAAGTATCTGCCTTGGCATCGTAGCCAAAATCTCCTTTGCCTTCTAGAACTTTGTTGATAACAACGCTTCCTTCGCCTCCAGCGTTGTCAACAATAGTACGTAATGGTGCTTCTATCGCTCTAGAAACTATTTGAATTCCAGTAACCTCATCAAGATTAACATTAGTGATTTTTTCTAGTGTTTTTTGTGCACGAACAAGTGCAACGCCACCACCTGCAACAATACCTTCTTCAACTGCAGCACGTGTGGCATGCAAGGCATCGTCTACACGGTCCTTCTTTTCTTTCATTTCGACTTCACTAGCTGCACCAACATAAAGAACAGCGACCCCACCAGCTAATTTAGCCAAGCGCTCTTGAAGCTTTTCTCTATCGTAATCACTTGTAGTACTTTCAATCTGGCTTTTTATTTGATTGACTCGCGCTTTGATGTCTGAGGCCTTTCCAGATCCATTTACTATTGTAGTGTTGTCCTTATCAATAGTTACCGTTTCAGCAGTTCCTAGCATTTCTAAATCTGCATTTTCAAGAGAGAATCCGCGTTCTTCGGAAATAACTGTACCACCAGTTAAGATTGCTATATCTTCTAACATCGCCTTACGTCTATCGCCAAAACCAGGTGCTTTTACGGCAGCAATTTTTAAACCTCCACGAAGCTTGTTTACGACCAAAGTTGCTAGGGCTTGACCTTCAACATCCTCGGCAATAATAAGCAGTGGTCTTCCAGATTGGGCAATAGGTTCCAAAATTGGAAGGATTTCCTGAAGATTAGAAATTTTCTTATCAAATAACAAAATGTACGGATTTTCAAGATCGGCAATCATTTTATCGGAATCAGTTACAAAATATGGACTGAGGTATCCACGATCGAACTGCATACCTTCAACAACATCCACATAGGTGTCTGTTCCTTTGGCTTCTTCAACGGTGATGACTCCCTCTTTGCCAACCTTTCCAAAGGCTTTAGCAATGAGTTCGCCAATAGTATTATCATTATTTGCAGAAATAGAAGCAATTTGCATGATCTTCTCTGATGAATTTCCTACTTTTTTTGCTTGTTTTTCTAAATCTGCTACTATAGATTCTACTGCTTTATCTATTCCTCTTTTAAGATCCATTGGGTTGGCTCCGGCAGCTACGTTTTTCAGCCCTTCTTTTACTATAGCCTGAGCTAAAACTGTAGCAGTCGTGGTTCCATCTCCAGCCAAATCATTAGTTTTAGAGGCAACTTCCTTAACCATCTGTGCGCCCATATTTTCAAGAGCATCTTCAAGTTCTACCTCTTTAGCAACAGAAACACCATCTTTTGTGACTTGTGGTGCTCCAAAGCTTTTACTGATAATTACATTTCTTCCTTTAGGGCCAAGCGTGACTTTCACGGCATTGGCAAGTGCATCAACCCCTCTTTTGAGGCCATCGCGTGCATCTATATCAAATTGAATATCTTTTGCCATTTTTATATTTTTATGAATTAAACAATAGCGAGTATATCGCTTTCGCGCATTATTAAGTAATCTTGACCATCAAGCTTGAGCTCTGTTCCAGCATATTTTCCATATAGAACGGTATCGCCTACATTAACAGTCATTTTCTCATCTTTTGTGCCACTACCAACAGCAACAACTTTACCTTTTTGCGGCTTCTCCTTTGCATTATCAGGTATGATAATTCCAGAAGCAGTCTTTGTTTCTGCAGCCATAGGTTCAATAAGAACTCTGTCTGCTAAAGGTTTAATTTTTAAAGCCATAATTATTTTTTTAAATTGTTTTCGGATTACTATTTTACTAAAATTATGCCATTACAACGCAACTGACAAACTTTCAGTGAAAAAAAAATGTCAACGCTACGTTGACATTTTTTAATGTTTTATTGAGTCTTAATTAGACTCTTCATCAGTCAGAGGAATTGCTTCTGCAGGAAGGTCTTCAGCTGGAACTGTTGTTGTGCTTTCAGGGTCTAAAGCCTTAGATTCTAATTCGGCTTCTGAACCGCCAATAGCAATATTAGAAGCTAGGATTAGAGCTAGAAGTAATGTGGCTAATGCCCACGTGCTTTTATCTAAAAAATCTGTAGTTTTTTTTACACCGCCAAGTTGCTGACCCCCACCACCGCCAAATGATGAAGACAATCCACCGCCTTTAGGGTTTTGTACCATAATCACTACAACTAATAAAAAAGCGACGATGACTATTAATATCAAAAATATTGAAAACGTACTCATGAGTTTTTATTTTTTTCTTGTAATTTTTTTAATGCTTTAATTTGGTCTGCAAATAAACTACTTTTTTCTGGATATTTCAAACTTAAAATAGTGTAGGATTGAATAGCCCTATCGTAGTTTTTCTGCTCCACGTAAATTCGAGCCAAAGTCTCAGTCATCAGTTGTTCAGTCTCTGGCGCAGTATTTTCAGCTATATTTTTAAAAACCCCATCATTTTGTACTGGTTTTATTTTTGGATTTTTGGCGATAAAGGCGTCTATCAAGTCAAAGTTTTTACTTTGTTTGTCGTTTGTCTTGTTTTCTTCATTAGACCGATCAATAGGTTGAACTTTGGTCAATTGAAGCCACTGGGAAAAGGAGTGAGTATCTTTTTTGTCAAAATCAAGAGGTGTGCCAATGTTAAGCAAGTCCGAAGCATTGCTTTTTGGATGCGCTGAGGCTTGTTGAATTTCAGTTTCCGAATTCAGATTGGCTGCTAAATTTGAAGATTGATTGGAAATATCTTGAAAATCGCTTACATCCAGCATTTTTATCCCCTCATGATTATTTTTTATTTGCTCAGATGTTGTGTTCTGTAAAAAGACATCCGAGGTGATAAAGTCAAATAAAATACTGCGATCGGTTGTGTATGCTGCTGTAGTTTTTAATGTTTTGTTGTATTTATAACTGTCACTATTTTTAAGGCTTTTTAGGTACAATGCGCGCACAGATTGAAAATAGGGAAACTCCTCAATAATCGATTCAATTGAAGCCATGTGCTTCTTCTTCAGGGCTGAAGGAGAATGAAGTAGTTTTGTTAAATTCACTGTATTCATACTACCAGTTTGCTAGAGAAGCGTTAATTATATCTTGTGTTAGACGATCATAAATTTCTGTGATGGCAGTCGTTTTTTGTGCGCCAATGAGCTGAGCGCTTCCTGCATAGTCATAAAAAAATGAAAAGCGCTTTTCAAAATCAGCTTCATCATCATTGGTATTTATAAAGCGCACATTGATACTAATGGTCAATCTGTTTTGAGCTGCCGTATTACTAGCGGTAGCCGTGGTTGGCGATATGCGGTATTCTACAATTTCCCCTTCGTAAATTATATCACCGTTAGATTTAACAAGGTCTAAATTGGTTTGGTTCAGTATTATATCTTGAAGTGCTAGGGTGAAGTCGCGTTCAATTCCTGGCTCAATGAGGTTAGCCGTGTTTTGAAAATAGTTGACTTGAAAGGTTTTGGTTTCACTATCAATCGAAATACCGGTAAATGAATAAGCACCACAGCCAAAAAACGTAATAGTTAACCCTAAGAATAAGCCAATGCGTATTGTTTTACAAGTCATATTGTTTTATTTTTCGGTACAAAGTGCGCTCAGAAATACCAAGTTCGTCTGCAGCTAGCTTTCGTTTGCCATTATGTCTTTCCAACGATTTTTTAATCAACTCAATTTCTTTATCGTGTAAAGATAATGTTTCTTCCTCTTCTTCAATGTCCTCAATAAAGTCAAATTTTTCTGCAGTATCAATAATTTCGACTGAATGCTCATCAGTATTTGGAGCAGAAAGCGCCAAAACTTGGTCTTCTTGAGCAGTGCTTGGGGAAGAATCTTCGCTGTAGATTTTTTGAATTAAATGTTCGTTTTTATCCTGAACGTCTTTGTAATTATCGTTTTGCATCAGTTCCATTGTCAGCTTTTTCAGATCATTTAAATCGCTCTTCATGTCAAAAAGAACTTTGTAGAGAATTTCGCGCTCAGTAGTGAAATCACTCTCTTTTTTATCTTTTTTGATGACTGCCGGGAATTGACTTCCAAAATTTGGCAAATAACTTTTAAGTATTGTTACATCTATTGATCTTGAGGGTTCTAGAACTGAAATTTGCTCTGCAACATTCCTTAACTGCCTGATATTTCCTGACCAGCGGTAGTTTTGTAACAGTTGAACAGCATTGTCATCCAATCGAATAGTGGGCATTTTATATTTTAATGCAAAATCACTTGAAAATTTTCTAAACAATAAATGGATGTCTTCTTTTCTTTTTCTAAGTGCTGGAATGGAAATTTCAATGGTACTGAGGCGGTAGTATAAATCTTCTCGAAATTTCTCTTTTTCAATGGCTTCAAACATGTTGACGTTTGTAGCTGCCACAATGCGTACATCTGTTTTTTGAACCTTACTTGAACCAACTTTAATGAATTCTCCATTTTCAAGAACACGCAACAAGCGCACCTGTGTGGTCAGGGGTAACTCTCCCACTTCATCCAAAAAAATAGTCCCACCATCGGCTACTTCAAAATAGCCAGAACGAGTTTGGGTAGCACCAGTAAACGCACCTTTTTCGTGTCCAAAAAGCTCACTATCTATGGTTCCCTCTGGGATTGCACCACAGTTAACAGCAATGTATTTCCCGTGTTTTCGGTGTGATAACTGGTGTATTATTTTTGGAATCACTTCTTTTCCAACACCACTCTCCCCTGTTACCAAAACAGAGATATCTGTTGGCGCCACTTGAATTGCTTTTTCAAGAGCACGGTTTAGGCCTTTATCGTTTCCGATAATGGCAAAGCGTTGTTTTATAGATTGGACATTTTCCATAGCCTACATATTTTTTGAATATCCGATGGCCTTCCCTTTGAGGGTGGCACTTGTGCAATCTTCAACTTTCACCATGACAAAATCACCAATTTTATAGTTTTCTTTAGGGAAAACAACAGTAGTGTTTTGCGGGTTTCTTCCTGACCATTCAGAGTCAGATTTCTTAGACGTTTTTTCTATAAGCACCTCAGTTTCTTGGTTTAAAAATGCTTTACTTCTAATTAGACTGTGTTTTTGCTGGAGTTCAACGACTTCGCTTAATCGTCTTTTTTTCACCTTTTCTGGAATGTCATCATCCAGTTTTCGTGCTGCAAGAGTACCTGGGCGTTCTGAGTAGGCAAACATATAACCAAAACTATACTTAACATATTCCATTAGACTCAGTGTGTCTTTATGGTCTTCTTCAGTCTCTGTAGGGAAGCCACAGATGATGTCATGTGAAATAGAGCAGTCTGGAAGTAATTTGTTGACGTTATCAATGAGCTCAAAATATTCGGCACGAGTATGTTGGCGATTCATTTCTTTAAGGATACGATCACTTCCGCTTTGTACGGGAAGGTGAATGTAATTACATATATTATTGTACTTAGCCATTGTTTTGATTACATCTAGGGACATGTCTTGCGGATTTGAAGTCGAAAAGCGAAAACGCATTTTTGGTTGAGCTTTAGCGCAAAGTTCTAGTAGAGCTGCAAAATCAACAGCTGTAGCTTTTTGCAAATCCGATGCTTTAGCAAAGTCTTTTTTCATACCACCTCCGTACCACAAAAAACTATCAACATTTTGTCCTAAAAGCGTAACTTCTTTAAACCCTCTGTTTGCAAGGTCTTTAATTTCTTCCAAAATACTCTGCGGTTCTCTACTGCGTTCTCGCCCCCTAGTAAAGGGCACCACACAGAATGTACACATATTGTCGCAACCTCTGGTGATGGAAACAAAGGCTGAAACACCATTTGAGTTTAAACGAACTGGGGCAATATCTCCATAAGTTTCGTCTTTGGATAGAATGACATTTACTGCATTTCTTCCTTCTTCTACCTCAGCTATTAAGTTTGGTAAATCTTTGTATGCATCAGGGCCGACAACAAGATCCACAATTTTTTCTTCTTCAAGAAATTTACTTTTTAGTCGTTCTGCCATACAGCCAAGTACACCAACTTTCATTTTTGGATTCTGACGTTTTACTGCATTATATTTTTCCAGACGTTTTCGAACGGTTTGCTCTGCTTTGTCACGAATCGAACAGGTATTGACAAGAACTAAGTCTGCGTCTTCGAGTTGAGAAGTTGTGTTAAAGCCCTCTTTATGCAGAATTGAAGCCACAATCTCACTATCGCTAAAATTCATTTGACAGCCGTAGCTCTCAATAAATAGTTTTTTGGTATTATCAGGCTTTGAGGCTAATTTCAGCGAAGTGCCTTGTTTGTTTTCGTCAATAACGTTCTCCATACTTTTCATTTATTCAATCTGGAACAATAAGTAGGCAAAGATACAATAAATTTCTTTTTATGACAAAGTGTCATGTTGTATTTACTGAATTTGAATTAAAATTAGTTTTAATTTGATTTTTCTATAAAATTCGACAATGAGATCATTTGACACCATTTCAAAAAAAATTAGTGAAGCCCCAAGTGTTGACTTTGGAGATTTATTTAACGAATCTATTGCAGTATTCAAAAAAGTTTGGTTGCAAGGTTTCCTACTTCAATTGATTACAATTGCGTTGAGTTTACCGCTATTGTTTTTCAATTTTATCAACTTTTCAGATTTTTCTAACAATTCTGTACCGCTTCAATTTGGAACAGAAGCGGTCTTTTATTACGGTCTTTCTATAGTCTTAGCTATTGTATCTTCTTTTTTGACTTTTGGATTTTTCAGAGTAATTCGACAAATGGATATAGGCGAAGATTTCAAAACATTAGACTTTTTCTATTTTTTTAACACCGAGAGAATAAAAAAAGCTCTTTTGGTGGTTTTAGCTAATGTTGCTGTTGTAATTTTGGCATTACTTCTTTGTGTATTTCCTGTTTTTTATGTTGTAATTCCTCTTATGTTTGTGACTCCAATTTTTGTTTACAATCCTGAGCTTTCAATTTCTGAAGTGCTAAAATCATCTTTTGCCCTAGGCCATAAGAAATGGGGAATTACTTTTTTGATTAGCTTGCTAAATATCATAGCGCTCTATGTGCTAATTTTATTGACTTGTGGACTTGGTTCTTTATTTTTTGGTTGCTTTTTACAAATGCCAATTTATGTTTTGTACAAAAAAATAATTTCTTTTGACAATAGTCAAACACAATGATAAAAAATTGATTATCAGATTATATCATCAATAATCCACTAGTCTAAAAGTGAGCAATTTTTGATTAAAAAAATAATTTTGGGAAAAAATTAAAAAACAAAATTGAAAAATTCGACTACATTTGTTGCCTCAATAAAATGAATTATGGCCAAAAACCTTGTGATTGTCGAGTCGCCTGCAAAGGCAAAAACGATTGAGAAATTTCTTGGTAAAGAATTTAAAGTGGAGTCTAGTTTTGGACACATCGCCGATTTACCTTCCAAAGAATTGGGTGTAGATGTTGAAGGAGATTTCAAGCCTAAATATGAAGTTTCAAAAGACAAAAAACCGCTTGTTAAAAAGCTTAGAGAATTGGCAAAAAAGGCCGAAACTGTTTGGTTAGCTAGTGATGAGGACCGCGAGGGAGAAGCCATTGCTTGGCATTTGGCAGAGACCTTAAAATTGGACAAGGCCAAAACAAAACGCATTGTTTTTCATGAAATAACAAAGACAGCGATTCAAAAAGCTGTCCTGAACCCGCGCAGTATAGATTACGATTTAGTGGATGCTCAGCAAGCAAGACGTGTGTTGGACCGCATTGTAGGGTACGAACTTTCACCCGTCTTATGGCGTAAAGTAAAAGGAGGTTTGTCTGCAGGTAGAGTTCAGTCTGTCTCTGTTCGATTGATTGTAGAAAGAGAACGCGAAATACAAGAATTTGAACCCTCGGCGAGCTTCAAAATTGATGCTTCTTTTACCACTGCCAAGGACCAACCTTTCAAAGCGCGCTTATCAAAACCATTCGATACGCTGCAAGACGCTAAAGCATTTTTGGAACTTAACAAAAATGCAGACTTTTCAGTATCAGCATTGGACAAAAAACCGGCTAAGAAATCTCCAGCACCCCCTTTTACAACGTCAACCCTCCAGCAGGAAGCAGCTAGAAAATTATACTTTTCGGTTAGTAAGACAATGAATATGGCGCAACGCTTGTACGAAGCAGGTTTAATTACATACATGAGAACGGACAGTGTAAATCTATCACAAGACGCTCGAGATGCTGCAGCCAAAGAAATTATTTCTGCTTACGGAGAAAATTACAGTAAAACGCGCAACTTCAAAGGCAAATCCAAAGGGGCTCAGGAAGCTCATGAAGCCATAAGGCCAACGAATTTTTCAACACACTCTGTCAATTTAGAACGCGATCAAGCGCGTTTGTATGAGTTAATTTGGAAGCGTGCAATAGCATCTCAAATGAGCGAGGCACAACTGGAGCGTACCAATGTTAAAATTGCAACTTCAAACCACGACAAGCTGTTTACAGCCAATGGAGAGGTGATAAAATTTGATGGATTTTTAAAAGTCTATCTTGAAGGAACCGACGATGAGAACGCCGAACAAGAGGGAATGCTACCAGCAATGGCACTTAACGAGCATTTGTCCAATAACTACATCATAGCTACTGAGCGATTTTCACGTCCTCCTTATCGTTTTACCGAAGCCTCTTTAGTAAAAAAACTTGAAGAACTTGGTATTGGTCGACCTTCTACTTATGCGCCTACGATTTCTACCATACAGAATCGTAATTATGTAGAAAAAGGAAGTATCGAAGGGCAACAAAGGCAATACCGTTTGCTTACACTGAAGGCGAACAATGTTGCGGAAGAAATATTATCAGAAAACTACGGCTCTGATAAGGGCAAGTTGGTGCCAACGGATATTGGAATGATTGTTACTGATTTTTTAGTGAATCATTTTGAGGCCATTTTGGATTATAATTTCACCGCTAAGGTTGAAGCAGATTTCGATGATATTGCCTCGGGCAAGGCAGATTGGACTAAAATGATGAAATCTTTTTACGGATCATTTCATACCCAAGTAGAAGATGTACGCGAAAACGCAAATCGTGAATCTGGAGAGCGAATTTTAGGGACAGATCCATCCACAGGCCGTCAACTCAGTGTTCGTTTAGGGAAGTTTGGTCCAATGGCGCAAATTGGAAAAGCTGATGATGAGGAAAAACAGGTTTTTGCTAGCGTTCCACCAACCTTGCAATTGAGCTCCATAACATTTGAGCAAGCTCTAGATTTATTCAAACTCCCAAAAGATTTGGGTGTTTATGATGGTGAGGACGTATTGGTAAATAATGGTCGATTTGGCCCCTATGTCAAGCACGGTAAGAAATTTATTTCTCTTCCCAAAGGGGTTGATCCTTTGAGTGTAGAATTGGACGAGGCTGTTGAATTGATCAACGAAAAAGCTAAGGCTGACGCACCTATTTACGAATATGAAGGACTTCCAGTTCAGAAAGGTAAAGGCCGTTTCGGTCCTTTCATAAAGTGGAATAACATGTTTATTAACGTCAATAAAAAATACGATTGGGATAACTTATCCTCAGAAGATATTGAGACCTTGATTAAAGATAAAATTCAGAAAGAAATTGATAAAATCGTACACGATTGGGAAGACGAAGGTATTCGTGTGGAAAAAGCGCGTTGGGGGCGCCATAATATAATAAAAGGTAAAACAAAAATTGAGCTTCCAAAATCTGTAGATGCTGCCAAACTTACTTTGGATGATGTTAAGGCTATTTTAGAAAAAAAGACGCCAAAAAAATCCGCAAAAAGCCGTAAAAAAAAGAAATAATAAATGGACTTTAATACGCTTTCTCCAATTTCAGATCGTTTGGTTGAGTCTATTGAATTGTCTCATTTCCAGTCTTTGGGGAGAAAAATAATTCTTCATACCAAACAATCTACACCAAGTCTTGATGGGGTAAGCATTGCTATTTTTGGTGTTTTAGAAACACGAAACTCAGTAGACCACATTGGTCAGTCCTTTGAATTATCTGAAGTGCGAAAATCCTTTTATTCGTTATTTCCAGGAAATTGGAATACATCAATAGCAGATCTTGGTGATATAAAAAATGGAGCTTCAGTTGAAGATACTTATTTCGCGGTAACAGAACTTATCAAAACGCTATTGGAAAACAAGATTATACCAGTAGTAATCGGAGGAAGTCAAGATCTTACTTATGCAAATTATCGTGCTTACGACACTGTTAAGCCTATGATTAATATTGTAAACGTTGATAAAAGCTTTGATTTAGGGGATTCCTCTAAACCGATAACCAATTCAAGCTACATAGGTAAAGTTATTCTCGAAAAACCTTATAACTTGTTTAATTATACCGCTCTTGGGTATCAAACTTATTTTAACGCTCAAGAAGAAATAGACTTAATGGAAAAGCTGTATTTTGAATATTATCGTTTAGGGGATGTCAATAAAAATATTAAAACTGCTGAGCCTGTACTTCGGGATGCTGATTTGGTGACAGTTGATTTAAAGTCTGTCAAATCATCAGAAGTAAGTATTAAACAAAAATATTCGCCTAATGGCTTTGATGGAAAAGAAATTTGCGCCATATCTCGATACGCTGGTATAAGCAATCGCGTTAGCTCTTTTGGAATATACGAATATAACCCATCTGCTGACGATGAATCCAGCTCTATGCTTATTTCTCAGATGTTGTGGTATTTCATTGAAGGCTTTAATTGCCGTGTCCAAGACGATAATTTTGAAAGTACGAAGGATTTTAATAAATACACTGTTCTAGTTGAAGGTCAGGAATTGGTGTTTTTCAAGAGTTTAAAAACTGGGCGCTGGTGGATTCAAACCCCATTTTTGTCTTTTTCCAATACTAAAAATAAAAAATACTCGTTATTAGCCTGTATGCATGAAGATTACGAGCAAGCAATCAAAGGAAATATTCCTGAGCGCTGGTATAAAGCATGCAAAAAGCTGTAAGAAAAAGAAATAGTTTAAGGTTTTATTAAGATTATTCAGCTAAAAAAAGTTGTAAATCTGAAAATATATAGATAAGTTTACGAACTTTAAAATACAGAGGAAGACCTCTACAGACATACTTATGAAAAAAATCACATATTTAATATTGGTATTAGTTATCATGAGCAGCTGCGGTTCCAAAGACAAAGGCGAACTTGTTGGCGTTAAAGGTAAGCGTTGGCATCCAGAGAAGCCCTACGGAATGAGTCTCATCCCCGGTGGTGCTTTTGTAATGGGTAAATCAGATGATGATATTGTAGATTTGCAAGATGCACCTACGAAAACTGTTACGGTCCGTTCTTTTTACATGGATGAAACTGAAATTACAAACAGTGAATACCGCCAGTTTGTACATTGGGTAAGAGATTCTATACTACGAGAAAAACTTGCCGAAATGGCGGATTTAGAAGGTAAAGGCCCTGATGATGAAGGTATTGGTGAGTATGCTTACCTCGATGCTGGAGATCCTGAGGATTTGACCCCTTATCAACGCTATATGCTCGACACCTATGGCGATGAACAACGAAAAATAAACAATGATGTCGATCTTATTTTTGACACTGAAGACTATCCCGACGAACTTTATGCTGAAGTCATGGATGGGATGTACTTACCACCTGATGAGTGGTACAATGGCCAACGGACTTGGGATGTAGAGCAATTTGAATTTGAGTACACTTACATGGATATTGAAGAAGCTGCTAAATATAAAGGTTTATTGAAGCGAAGTGATTTTATTGAAAAATACCCTGTAAAAGTTTATCCAGATACAACTGTTTGGATCCGCGACTTTGAATATGCCTATAACGTGCCCATGCACAATGATTATTTTTGGCATGAGGCTTATGGAGATTATCCCGTTGTAGGGATTACTTGGGAGCAAGCCGATGCCTTTTGTCAATGGCGCTCGTTGTACAAAAACGGTTACCAAAAGTCCAAAGGAAAACCAAATGTAAATATGTTTCGTTTACCCTCTGAAGCAGAATGGGAATATGCTGCAAGAGGAGGCTTACGCGGAGCTGCTTTTCCATGGGGAGGCCCTTATGCAAAAAATGACAGAGGCTGTTTCCTAGCAAATTTCAAACCATTAAGAGGAAATTACGCAGCAGATCAAGCGCTTTACACGGTAGAGGCGGATGCCTATGAGCCCAACGATTATAATTTATGGAATATGGCAGGGAATGTTTCGGAATGGGTTAATTCTTCCTATGATGCCTCTTCATATGAATATACCGCATCATTTAATCCGAATGTAAACAATAAAGAAAACCCGCGCAAAGTCGTTCGTGGGGGATCATGGAAAGATGTAGCTTATTATTTACAAGTCAGTACAAGAGACTATGAGCATGCCGATTCGGCTAGAAGTTTTATAGGATTTCGTACAGTTCAAGATTACTTGGGGACAGATGCTACCGCAAATGATGCAACAAACTAACAACTTTTTAAAAAAACTAATTTAACTCTAATTAAAAAAATATAACTATGGCACAAGAAGGTAAAATCACAATCACCAATATGGTCTACGGACTAGGAGCTGCAATTGTAATTGTAGGTGCACTTTTTAAAATTCAACATTGGCCTTATGGTTCTGAAATACTAACTCTTGGGATGATCGTTGAAGCTGCAGTATTTACATACTCAGCTTTTGAACGTCAAAAAGGAGATCTAGATTGGTCTTTAGTATATCCTGAACTTACTGGAGGCAGCTCTTCTGCAAAAGCAGGAAAAAAAGAATCACCAGAGGGGATTTTAACTAAAAAATTAGACGCATTACTCAAAGAAGCTCAAATAGATGGTGCACTCGTCAAAAGTCTTGGCGAAAACATCAAAAACTTAAACGCTACTGCCTCCTCTATGGATGGGTCTGCTGGGGCAACCAACCGTTACAACGAAGAAATGACCAAGGCAACTGCTCAAATGGAGTCTATAAACAATCTTTATAAAGCACAGTTGGAAAGTGCCAACAAACAAGCCGAGATCAATGCGGAATCAATTGAAAATGCAATTAAGTTGAAAGAGCAAATGGAATCATTGTCTTCAAACTTATCTTCTCTAAATGGAGTGTATGGTGGTATGCTTTCTGCAATGAATAATAAATAATTAGTTTCACAGAGCTATTATATAAATAACCAAAAAAACTAATTATTATGGCAGGAGGAAAAGTATCTGCAAGACAGAAAATGATAAACTTGATGTATTTGGTCTTCATCGCGATGATGGCCATGAATATGTCCAAAGAAGTACTTTCTGCGTTTGGCCTCATGGAAGCAAAATTTGCTGAGTCTAATGTGACAACATCAGAAACCAACGAAGCACTTCTCTCAGATTTGATTACCAAAGGGGATGAGAAACCTGAGGAATTTGCAGTTGCAGCCAACAAAGCACAGCAAATCAATATCATATCGGATGAATTCTACAGATATATTGAAACATTAAAAGTTGATCTTCTAAAAAATGGAGGATATTCTATAGTACCAGAAACAGGGAAGTTGCCTTTTGAGTCTATGGATAAGACAGACATTTTAGACGAAATGTGGTTTACTGGAGATCGATTGACAAAAGCAGGTGCAGCAGTATTGGCAAAAATTGAACAATATAAGGCAGATGTTAAAGAAGTTTTAGGGTCTGATGTTAAATACAAAAAAGCCGTTGAACGATTTGACAGAAGATTCAGTACTTCTGAAGTTACTAATAAAGACGGAAAAAAAATCGATTGGTTGGATTATAATTACAAAGGATTCCCAGCGATTGCTTCTTACACAAAGTTAACAGCCATGCAAAATGATGTTAAAGTCACAGAAGCCAGTATGTTCAACCTCTTTTTAGGGAATACTCTTACTGAAGCTGTTTCACTGAAAAACTATCAAGCCATCGTTCTAGCTGACAAATCTGCATTTTTTGCAGGAGAAAAGTTTCAAGGGAAAGTAGTTTTAGGGAAATATGCCAATGTAACGCCTACTAAATTGGTTGTTCAAGGTCAAGAAATTAATGTTGCTAGTGCAATTGATTCTACAGGTGCAGCAACTCTTGACTTCAATGTTGGTAATATTGGAGAAAAATCTATTGATGGACAATTTACTTTTCTTGAAGATGGTAAGCCATTAGAAATTCCAATTGTAGGGAATTATGTCGTAGTACCACGCCCAAAAGAAGCTTCTGTTGCAGCAGATAAAATGAATGTGCTTAACCGAGGTTTAGAAAACCCCATGACGATTTCATTTGCTGGTGTTTCTGATAATAAAGTTTCTGTTTCTGCACCTGGATTGCGAAAAGCTGGAGGACAGGGTAAATACTTTATCAACCCACCCGCTGGAAGTAATAACCTAATCGTCAGCGTTACAGCAACACTTGATGATGGTAAAAAAGAGGTTTCAAAAAAATCTTTTAGAATCAAGAATATTCCTAGTCCAGAAGGAAAAATTGCCGGTAAGAGTGGATCAATTAAACTAAATAAGCGTGATGTTACTACTTCGCGTGTACTAGCAGACTTTGGAGATTTCGTTTACGATTTAGAACCAACAGTTTCTGCATTTGATTTAACTGTTTTGGGAGAAACTATTACTGTTTCTGGAAATAGAATGAACCAAATCGCAAAAGATTTGATAAATAATTCACCTAGACGTTCTATGGTAATTATTGACAATATTAAGGTCAGAGTTAAAGGGGTAAATGTTCCCATAAAACCTGCATCTGCAATAACTATAAAATTAACAAATTAATATTATGAATCGTTTACCCCTGTTCATTTTCTTTTTACCACTCTTGGTGTTTAGTCAGGCCAATATTCTTAATGCAAAATCGCCAGACGAAATTGGGATAGCCAATGCCTTTGATGAGGTTGACTCTGATGAATCACCGCTTGCATATGGATATATCAGCGACAAAGATGTTTTGTTCTCGAAAACTATATGGGAAGAGATCAATCTTGATGAGCGTGTCAATTTCCCTATGTATTATCCGATTGATACTTTGGTTGTAGGAAATGAACGAAGACCACTTATTCATTTCCTTTTAAAATCAGCTTTAGAAGGCGACTTTCCTGTGTACAAAAAGGATAATTTTAAAGAAATCTTATCACTTGAAGACCTGAATAGAAAGCGGACATACAGAAAAATTCGACCAGGTGATTCAGACGACAATATTGGTTTGGAACGAATTACTAATGAAGCTGGGACTAAAGAACAATTTTTGATACTTAAAGGGGTAGATGTTGGAGAGTACGCCAATATTGATGAATCTTTGTTAAATGATGACGAATACAACGAATACGAATCCAAAATGGAAGAACTGATTTTTGATAATAATCTTCTTTCTGAGGAAGAATATTCAGAAGAAATATTTGGGTATGCCGATGTTGTAAAGTACAGAATTAAAGGTGTTTGGTATTTTGATAAGCGACAATCTGATCTGCGTTACCGTCCAATTGCTATAGCACCTATAGTTATTACTCCACGTTCTAAGGCAAATATGAAGGAATTCAACGACCCAAATATGAAGCCAGAATACGTCGAATTATTTTGGATTTTTTATCCGGATGCCCGGACTTACTTGCACAAAGCAATGGCTTTCAATGATAAAAACACGTCAAAACCCATTACTTTTGATCATTTAATAAACTCAAGACGCTTCTCAGCTTACATTTACAAAGAAGATAACGTTTATGAAGATCGAGACATCAATGATTACATTTCTGAAAATGCACTGATGCAACTTCTAGAATCGCAGCGGATCAAAGAAAAAATCAGAAACTTGGAACAAGATATGTGGAGTTATTAAGGCTCTTCAAAAATCAAATTACAACGCTTTCCAAATTGGGGAGCGTTTTTTATTTACTTTTATGCTATGTCTTTAGATTATATCATTGTTGGCTCTGGGCTATCAGGGTTAATGCTCTGCGAGCAACTCCGCGCAAGAGGTAAGTCTTTTGTAGTAGTTAGTAATACTTCTCAGCAAGCCTCCATTGTTGCTAGTGGGTTGTATAACCCAGTTGTGCTAAAGCGTTTTAATATGGCTTGGAATGCAGATCAGCAGCTTCCCCCAGCACTTTCTGCATATAAAAAAATAGAGTCACTATTAGGGATTAAAATTGACGATCAACGGCCTATTTATCGAATTTTTAATTCCATCGAAGAACAAAACAATTGGTTTTTGGCTTGCGATAAACCAAAGTTGCAACAGTTTTTAGTTCCAAAAATTTTAGATAATAACAACCCTAGTATTCAAGCACCTTTTGGTTGTGGTGAAGTTAAATTCACAGGGCGCGTAGATACTAAATTGCTTTTGGAAGCCTACATAAATCATTTAAAATCCAAAGATCTATTTGTTGAAGAAACTTTTGATTATTCTTTATTGGAATTAAATCATGAAGTAAACTATAAAAAAATTACAGCCAAGAACCTCATTTTCGCCGAAGGTTTCGGATTGAGGAATAACCCATTTTTTAACACATTGCCTTTGGAAGGGACAAAAGGTGAACTCTTGGTTGTACATGCGCCAGATTTAAAATGTGATGTAATTTTGAAAGCGGCCGTATTTATAATACCTATTGGTAACGACAATTATCTTGTAGGCTCTACTTATGCTTGGAACGATTACAGCAATACCCCCACAGAAAGTGCCAAAAATGAACTTTTAGAAAAACTAAAAAAACTGATTTTATGCCCTTTTAAAGTTGTGCAACAACGTGCTGGAATTCGACCAACGGTAGCGGATCGCCGCCCTTTAGTAGGACAACACGAAACACACAAAAATTTATATGTGATGAATGGCCTAGGGAGTCGGGGTGTTCTTATAGCGCCAAGTATTGCTAAAGATTTAATCGCTCATATTGAAGACGATATTACACTTCCAAAAGAAATTGATATCTATAGATTTAAGTCTTAGACTTGTTGGCTAAATTAGGATCGTAGCTCATAAAAATATTAATCCAAATATTTCTCGATAACCGCATAATAACAGGCATAAAACAAACTAATGTTCCAACAATGCAAATAAATGAAACTATAAGACTACTCCCAAAAAAGAGGTTAGAAATAATAAATGCCGCAAACGCAAACGCAATTCCTACTGCGTAGCTTACGTACATAGAGCCATAAAAAAATGAAGGTTCAATTTTATATTTTGTTCCGCAGTGCCTGCAGCGGTCATGCATTTTTAATGTATCGGAAATGTGGTAGGGGTTTCTGTTTTGATACATCGATTCTCGATGACATTTAGGGCAATTTCCAAATAAAATGGAGTAGAGCTTATTTCCTTTTTTTAACATGGTAATTTGGTTATTTTTGCAGTGCTTCAAAATTACAAAAATGTAACCAAATGGAAGCTAAAACCTAAAAAATGCTAAACGTCCATCAACTTACCATTTCTTTTCAAGGCGAAGACCTTTTTGAAAACATATCATTTCGATTGCAATCGGGACATCGTGTGGGTTTGATTGGGAAGAATGGTGCTGGAAAATCCACTCTCCTCAAAATTATTTCTGGTGAACTTGAGCATAATTCTGGTCAAATTAGTTTTGAGAAAAAGGATTTAAAAATCGGATTTTTAAAACAGGATATTGATTTCGTGTATGGGCGCACTATTTTGGAGGAGTCTTACGAGGCCTTTTCAGAACTCAAAGCACTTGAGCGTCAATTGGAAAAGATCAACACACAGCTAGCTGAGCGCACCGATTATGAAAGTGAAAGTTACCACAACCTTATGGTGGATTTGAACGAGGTACAACAACAATACGAAATATTAGGGGGCTATAACTATCAAGGCGAAACAGAGAAAATTTTAATTGGTTTAGGATTTAAAAGAGAAGACTTTAACAAACTAACGGATACATTTTCTGGAGGTTGGCGTATGCGCATAGAGCTGGCCAAACTTTTGCTTCAGCAAAATGATATTTTACTTTTAGATGAGCCTACAAACCATTTGGATATTGAATCAATCATGTGGTTAGAGCAATTTTTAAAAAATTATACTGGTGCTGTAGTGATTGTTTCGCACGATAAAATGTTTTTGGATAATGTAACGAATCGCACTATTGAAATTGTTTTAGGTCAAATTTACGATATGCCTAAATCTTACTCTCAATATCTAAAACTCCGTGCCGAACAAAAAGCATTGCAAATTGCGGCACAAAAAAATCAACAAAAACAGATAGAACAAACCGAAAAACTTATTGAAAAATTTAGAGCCAAAGCTTCAAAAGCGACTATGGCTCAATCCCTCATTAAGAAATTAGAAAAAATTGATCGTATTCGAGTTGATGAGGACGATAACAGTGTTATGAGTGTGCGTTTTCCAATCTCTATTCAACCTGGAAAAGTCGTTATAGAAGCCCATAATGTTTCAAAGTCTTATGGCGATTTAGACGTTTTAAAAAATGTTGATTTAATGGTCGAGCGTGGCCAAAAAATTGCATTTGTAGGGCAAAATGGGCAAGGAAAATCTACGTTGGCTAAAATTTTAGTTGAAGAACTTTCATCACAAGGAAATGTCAAGTTGGGACATAATGTACAAGTGGGCTATTTTGCACAAAATCAAGCTGAATATTTGGATGGAAAGAAGACGGTTTTGGATACGATGATTGATGAAGCCAATGAAACTAACCGATCTAAAGTACGCGATATTTTAGGCGCATTTTTATTTCGTGGAGAGGCCGTACAAAAGTACGTTAGCGTTTTGTCTGGAGGGGAGCGCAACAGGTTAGCTTTAGCAAAATTATTACTAAAACCACTTAATGTATTGGTGATGGACGAGCCTACAAACCACCTCGACATTCAGTCCAAAAATGTATTGAAATCTGCATTGCATAATTTTGAAGGTACTTTACTTCTTGTCTCACACGACCGCGAGTTTTTACAAGGGTTAAATGATATCGTGTATGAATTTAAAGATCAAAAAATCAAACCCTATTTAGGCGATATCGACTTTTATTTAGAGCAGCGGCAATTGGAAAATTTACGTGAGGCAGAACGTAAAACAATAGTGAAGTCAGAGGCAAAGGCAAGGAGCAATAAGCAATCTTATGCGTCTCAAAAACAGCTAAAATCGTTGAATAACCGCTTGAGCAAAGTGGAATCTTCAATTTCTTCTTTGGAAAGCGAGATTAAAGCGATTGATTTGCAGCTTGAAATTAACTATGATAAAACTGTTGCAGTTCCCAATTTCTTTGATGCTTATCAAGCTAAAAAGACAAAATTAGAAGAACTTATGGTACAATGGGAAACTATTACAGAATCGATTGAAGAACATAGCTAATGGAAGAGCATTTTTATCAATGTCCCTACTGTTGGGAGCAAGTTTCAGTTTTGGTAGATATCTCGCAATCTTCTCAAACGTATATTGAAGATTGTGAAGTCTGTTGTAATCCTATTCAATTTCATATCCAATGTTCAGGTCAAGTTCTACAGTCCTTAAACGCTCAAAGTATAGAGCAGTAAGAAGATATTTCTAAAAATTTTCTTTTTAAATAGGAAAAAGGTTGTATATTTGTCGTCCTATATCGCGGGATAGAGCAGTAGGTAGCTCGTCGGGCTCATAACCCGAAGGTCACTGGTTCGAGTCCAGTTCCCGCTACTAAACAAGACGGACTAGTATTTTTACTAGTCCGTTTTTTATTGAAATCATCCTTATCTCCTGTTAATGAATGGATTAACCTAAATATAGGGTTCATATATGAGGTTCGATATGTTCTGTCGTTCGGGTCTATGACTATTCCCTCTGGAAACAGTAATTTTTGAACAGATAATTTAGTTATCCAACCATCTTTTAAAAAGTGCTGCTTTGTCTTTACCAACTATAATATCTTCTTTGTGCTGAGGTTCTATTTCAAGTTTAAGTTTTCCGTTAAAGTAAAAATGAACTCGTTTAATGGCATCAATATTTACAATAAATTGACGATTAATTTTAAAGAATTTTTCTGGCTGTAATTGTTCTTTTAAATTTTCGAGAGAAAAATTAACTGGATATTCTCTTTTATTGAAAGTAACCGCAAAAGTAACTCCTTGCATGCTGTAGAATAATGCAATTTCATCAACTGCTTGGTGAAATATATATTCGTTTGAGTGAATTAAAAAGCGTTTTCGATAGTCCGATTTTTGATTTTTAATAAGCGAAGCGAGTTCCTTAAAATTTATATGGGAATTTTGCTCATTAACGAATTGCTTGTTATACTCATTGTATTTTTCAAAGGCAGTTTGTAATTCACCTTTTTCCACTGGTTTTAACAGATAGTCAATACTATTGACTTTAAATGCTTGTATAGCGTATTCGTCAAAGGCGGTTGTGAATATTATGGAGCTTTCAATGTTTACGTGCTTGAAAATTTCAAAACTTAACCCGTCAGATAATTGAATATCCAATAAAACAATGTCTGGATGCGGGTTGTTTTGGAACCATTCCACAGTGGATTTTATACTGTTTAGACAACAAACAACTTCGGTTTTAACGTCTATTTCCTGCAAGGTTTCTTTCAGCAGCCGTTGTGCTGGAATTTCGTCTTCTATGATTATAACTTTTATCATTTTTAGTCTTCGATTAAGGGAATGGTTACCACAAATTTTTCATCTTGTTTACCATAAGTAAAACCATCTTTTTTGAGTAATTCAAATCGCTTATTCAGGTTTGATAAACCTGTGTATGTTGACTCTACATTTTCAATAGCTTGCAGATTATTACGAATGATGAGTGTATTATTTCTATCGCTTTCAATTGAAATTTTCAACACGTTTTCTTCATTAGCTATATTGTGCTTAATGGTATTTTCAATCAAAATTTGTAAGGTTAACGGTGGAATTTGCATTTGTAGTGCTTCTTCTGAAATATTTACTTCGTATTCTAAAGCATCACCAATTCTGACTTTATGTAAAAAAATATAGGATTCGATAAATTCAAGTTCCTTTTTCAAGGAAATTAAATCGTGATTTTTACTTTGTAAAACATAGCGATACACTTTTGATAGTTCGCGTGTAAAAACTTCCGCAGTTTTTGGATTATGCTTTATTTCTGAAATCAATACATTTAAACTATTAAACAAAAAATGTGGATTGACTTGATTTTGAAGTGCACGATAATCAGCTTTAAGTTTTTCTTGTTTATAATATTCGACCTCTAATAAAGATTGCTTCCATTGCTTAAAGAAATTTATAGTAACAGAAACACCAATAAAGGCTATCAAAAGTAGAATAGAACTAATAAATACAATGACTGGAGCGGTGGGATATATAAAAGATTTGTCGTTGATGAAATACAAAACTATAAGAGGCAATCCAAAGGTAATCAGCGTCCAAAAGTTTATTGCTAGTAATTGAATAAAAAGTCTTTTTTTTTGGTAAAAAACCCAAGGAAGTTTTTTATTTAGATAGCGATCAAAAAATAAGCTACCTTCCACGTTCAAATTGAATAAAATCAGATAGAAAAATAAAATTAATTCTTTTGAGAGTGGTAATTTATGTTGTATCTCCTCAGGCATACCTATAGAAATTAACCTTACTACCAGAATAGCATATAATGACACCAAAATGATGCGCGTCATAGTTTTTCCAACATTTTCTATCATTTTTAACTTAAATAATTACCAACTAGTAATTTAATATTTTTTTTTAGTTTGACTAA
>Ga0233402_1000036_pt1 | contig 51413 bp, 55 predicted proteins | sample 54DmetaG_FD_182705 | JGI IMG/M metagenome (GOLD analysis project Ga0233402, IMG submission 182705) | Seawater microbial communities from Monterey Bay, California, United States - 54D | ecosystem: Environmental > Aquatic > Marine > Coastal | place: USA: California | collected 2016-11-11 | reverse complement strand
AATTCGGAAACCCTCACATTACTAAAGATGGAGTAACTGTAGCTAACAGTATATTACTTTCGGATCCTGTAGAAAACTTAGGATGTAGTATATTAAAACAAGCCTCCCAGAAAACAGCATCAGAAGCTGGAGATGGTACAACAACTTCATGTGTACTTGCTAAATCTATTATAGACAAATGCTTTTTAGAGATAGACAACATAGAAAATGTTAACCAGGCTAAAAGTGGAATAGAGTATGCAGCAAAACAAATTGTTGAACAATTAAAAGGATTTACTAAAAAAGTAAACGATAAAACACTTTCTGAAGTTGCTACCATATCAGCCAATGGGGATTCTTATCTAGGTGAAATGATTTCTGATGCATATGTGCAAGTAGGAAAGAACGGAGTAGTAACAATGGACGACTCCACAACAGGACAAGACTACACCGAGATAACTAACGGAACTCGTATCAAAAGAGGATATGGTACTCCCTTTAGTGTAAATAATCTTAAAAAGAAAACAGTAGAGTTCAATAATCCACTTATTGTTATAAGCGATTCTAAGATCGATATGCACGATAGATTACATTTTGCTTTCGAACAATCAATAAAACAAAAGAGACCTCTACTAATTATAGCTGATCTAGACGATAGGGTTAAGCTATTTATAACTCAAAACATAAATAAGAAAAATTTAACAGCAAACTTTTTTAGCCCAGAAGGTATTGGTATAAAAAGATTCGAGCTGTTAGAAGACTTAGCACTTATGACAGGAGCTAAGATTATTTCAGAAATGTCTGGAGACTCCTCACAAAACATAGATGCTAGCTATTTAGGAGGATGTAAACAAGCTATCTCCGATTCTAATGAAACCATATTGGTATTTAATGAAAATGAAAATAAAAAGCGAGATGAAATTATTAGCTGGCTTAATAGTGAAATTAAACTAACCAAAAATAAATCTGATAAGTGGCACCTACAAGATAGACTATCAAAACTATCTGGTGGTGTAGCTACTATAAAACTATCAGGAAACTCTGAAGTTGAACTGAAAGAGAAAAAAGATAGAGTTGACGACTCCATCCATGCAACTAAAGCAGCCTTAGATGAAGGGATTGTTGCTGGTGGGGGTATAGCTCTAGTAAACCTACTAAAGAAAAAATCGGCGAAAAAGGCCCCTCGAAGCTGTGACGAATCGTTTATGACAGGTTTTGAATTAGTATGGTCATCTATTGAAGATGTGTTTTATAAAATTCTAGATAATTCTGGAGAAAAAGAAGAAGTCTTTGAACACGTCATGGATAGTAATAAAAAAGATTACGGATACGATGTACGTAATAAAAAATATGGGAATATGTTTTCTATGGGAATTATAGATCCATACAAGGTTACCAAAAACGCTGTGCTTAATTCAGCATCGGTAGCAGGAATAATACTTACAACATCATGTGTAATCTCTAATAAAAGAATCAATAAAAACTAAAATTATGCCAAAACACGATCACCACCCATTCGAAAATCAAATATTTAGCCATTTTCGAGAACAAGCAAAAAACATTAATGTAGCAATTAGTCTTTTAACTAAACAAGGATACACTGTTATAGACCTTGAAGGACAAGTTATTACTAAATGGAATATTGATGATGAAGAAAAATCAAGTATAGATTATAATAGAACACCAAAGTTACAGCAATACTAATGAAAGCAGTAGGTGATTTTATAATAGTAAAAGATCAAGAAATAGTTCAAAAAAATGAATTAGGTCTTATTATTAGCGACAAGTCAGATTTAAACATTAGATACGTTGTAGGAGAAGTAATAACCACAGGAGATTTAGTAAAAGAAGTTAAAAAAGGCTTTTTTGTTTATTTTGACAAGGTTGCCGGATCAGAATTAAGAATTAAAGGCGAAAAATACAAAGCCATTCGTGAAAGAGACGTTGTAGTTACAGTAGATAATGCTGATTCCGTTATTTGATTACGAAAAAGATAGAATTATAATGCAAACTCCCTTTGTTTTCAATGGAAGGGAGTATTTGCACTATCCAAATGGTGTAAAATTCTTTTCTTTATACCGAACCACTAGAAGAATTAACACTTTTTCAGAACTCGAGTACATTGCAGAGAAATTTATCTGGTTAAATAACGATTTCGACCTAGAAAAAATGAAAATTCACTTCAATTTGCTTTCTGACAGGCAAAATGGACACATAATTCGTACCTACGGACAAAATAGAGTGGAAAATATGGTTGAAAAAGTTTTTGACAAGAAAAAAGAACCGTATTGCCCAAAACTTAGAAAAATAATCTTCAATCCAATGAAAATTATTGATAAGAAAGAAAAAATGAGAATAGTTGGAATGCTTGTGGGTAGAAAAAATAGACCAACAAGTGAACAAATCAGTGAGGCGATTGAGGATTTATGGTTTGATAAAATAAAAATCACCACAACTTCAGTAGCCAAACACTTAAATAAATCTCGTCATCTTGTAAAATGGTACTTTGATAAAGAACAATTAAGAGTTTTAGAAAAAATTAACAAGGATATAAAAACTGAAAACGACTTAGCAAAAGCCATTGAAGCAATAGATGTTTTAACAGAAGGAGGTAATAAGCTGAAAATGAGAGAGTTAAAAAAAATAACATCAATTAGAAATTATTCTGTTTTAAAAAAAGCAATTTTTAATTATCAGAAGGGGATTTAGACCTGTTCATTTTTTCAATTACATTCTTATAAACTTTATCCATGTAGGTTTCTTTTTTAAATATAGGATTGGAAACTGTCTTTTCAGAAATAGTTTCTTCTTGAAGAAGTTTTTTATAAGTCAAACTACAAATACTTTTGGCCTTGTGGCTTAATTCATACATTTTTGCTTTAGCATACTGTTCTTTTCCTGGCCTCCACTCTTTGATCAATCCTTTTTTTATCATTTCATAAAACCTTTTCTTATCCCAAGACATAGTGTTGCCGTAATAATTAAAGTCTTCCTTTCTAAAAAAAGGCATATCATACAAGTAAAGTATCATATCAAGCTCCATAAGGGTTATGTCGTATTTTTTTTTAATATAGTAACGTACTACGCGATAGTATTTTAGAAAGTTATAATCCCTTGTTCTGGGTTGTTTTTTGAATTTTTTTCTTTTACCTCTTTTGTATGATTTGACTATCATAAATTAAATTTAAGCAAAAATAATGAAAACATATTTTATTTATCTTTGTTTCAAATTATTATTATGAAAGACCCAAATCAAAAAATCAAAGATACTTTAGGTTTTAAAAACAAACTTATAGATAAATACATGAGTCAAGGAATTGATATCAAAAGCAATTTTCCTTCTTTTACAACTAAAGACACTGTGATACAAGGTCAAAGCAATATGACTGGTCCAAATTCTCCATTAGTTTCTGCAAATAAAAATTATATGCAAAACAAAAAAAATGCAGGACTTGGAAACGCTCTACCAAACAGAAGCGTTACTATTGGTCAACCAAATAGAATGAGTTATATTATTCAAGGTTTGTACAGTAAAGATAAAATTGATAAATAATGGCGTCTAAAATAAAAAGTAGAAAAAAGGGTAATAAAATTTGTGCAGCTGGAATAGCCTGGGCAAAAAGAACTTTCGATACATACCCATCAGCTTATGCAAATATGGCTGCAAGTAAATACTGTAAAGACCCTAATTACGCAAAAGGAGCTAAAAAGAAAAAGTAATGAGTGCAAGAAGAGGTGATTCAGATAGAAGACGTAGGTCTCAAACAAAAAAGAAAAAATTAAAAAAGAAATAAAATGGAAGTCATTATATTATTATTGTTACTAGCAGGTGCAGTTACTATTTATTTTTTTGACGTTAAAAAGAAGAAACCAGAAATTAAAAAATCTTCAAAAAAAATAATTAAAGATATACCTGAAGAAAAACAAATATCTAAAAGTGAAATAAAAAAAGTTTTAAAAAAGAAATAATAATGCCAAAAAAGAAAAAATTATCACCAGCACAAATGAAGTTAGCTAGACTAGCTCCACCTTTTGATAAAATAACTGGTGCAGACTTTAAAAAATTAAGAAAAAACAAAAAAGGATAAATTATGCCAGATCCAAAGAAGAAACTAAATTCATATATTGATCAATTAGCTTTTAGAAATAGTGTTATTAAAGATTATAATAAAAAGGGTATAAACATTGTAGATAAAAAGTTTCAGAATATAAATTTTAAAAACGACACTATTGTTAAAATAAGTCGCACCCATTTAGGAGACAATAAGGCTATAAAATCATATAATATAGATAAAAAGTTTGATCAATACAATAAACTTTCAGGTAGAGTAGAATTGTCTAATGAAACAAAAAAACATAAAGGTGTACTTGGTACCAGTTATCAAACAGACACAAAAATTATTAAATATAACAAAAAAGGTCCCTTAGACAAGTTTGCTCCATATCGTACAAGAATCGATGGAACTGGACTTTATAGAAATAAAAATAACATCTCAGGAGCTATTAAAAGATATCCATAACAAAAACAAATAATTATGCCATACGGAAGCGCAACATACGGACCTAAAAAGAAAAAGGTCATGAAAAAAAAGAAAAAAGTATCTAAGTCTAAAAAGAAGTAGACGTGGGAGAGCTTAAAAAGTGGAGAGAAGAAAAGTGGGTTAGAATAGGTACCGACGGTTCTATTAAAGGAGCATGTGGTACAAGTAAAAATAAAAAAAACCCTGATAGATGTTTGCCTTTAGCAAAAGCTAGAAGCATGTCGAAAGCTGAAAGAGCAAAAACCGCTAGAAAAAAGAAAAGAGCTGGTGCAAAAGGTAAAACTGTTGTAGCCAACACAAAAAAAGGTAAAGTAACCAAGAAATATACAAAAAGATAATCATGGCGAACATTGGAACATACAGTAACGATAGTACAATAGATGCGGCAGACAAGTTAATTGGTTCAGATGGAACTTCAGGAGCAGATTCTGGAAAAACAAAAAACTATACTGTTTCATCACTAACTACACATATAGCGGCTAATTTATCAAGTCCTGTTAAAATTTCAGGATTAAGTAACGCTGCTGACGATACTGCAGCTGCAAGCGCAGGTGTTCCAGTAAACGGATTATATAGAGACGGAAGTGTTTTAAAAATTAGAGTATCATAATATGGCAGATAAAAGCAAAATGGCTTGCAACAAGCCAAGACCTTCAGATAGAGCAGGAAAAAAGAAAATGGTAAAAGCCTGTTCAGGTGGAAAAGAAAAGCTAATTCACTTTGGCGCAAAGGGTTATGGCCATAATTATTCTGCTGCTGCTAGAAAATCATTTAAAGCTAGACACAAGTGTTCTAGTGCTACAAACAAACTAACCGCTAGATATTGGGCTTGTAAAAATTTATGGGCAGGAAAAGGCGGATCCAAAAAATCATCACCAAAATCAAGAAAAGGAAAGTATTAAAACCTAATTAAAAAAAAGACTATTTTTGTTTAAAAATAAACTTCTGATGGATAAAGGTTTAGGCGATACTATTGAAAGGTTCACAAAAGCTACAGGAATCAAAAAAGCTGTAGAAACAATTTCCAAAAAAACAGGTAAACCTTGTGGTTGTGGAGAGAGACGTGATAACCTAAATAGAATGTTTCCTTATAGAAAATAATTATGCTTAGTAGAACTGCAAGATATTATAGGGATAATCCCAAAGCAAGAGTTAAGCATAGAAAGTCTAGTGCCAAAGCACAAAAGAAAAAAGAGGCTGTCAGAAAAAGAGTTGAATGTAATCTATTTAATAAGAAAAACAAAAAATCCAAAAAAGGGGATAAGCTAGATTGTTCTCACAAAAGAGGAAAATTGGTTTTAGAGTCACAAAAAAAGAATAGAGCACGAGGAGGAGGAAGTAAAAAATAGATACAATGGACATGCAACAAATTAAAATATACGCCCTTAACGCTTTCTCACTAACAATTTCTTTTACTGAAATTGAAACCATTTTAAAAATAATATTATTACTCGTATCAATAGGGTATACAATTTCAAAATGGTATGAAACTCATAAACGTAATAAGTAGTTTACTTTTTTCAACTCTTGTATTTAGTCAAGATATAAAAATCAGCGACGTTCAGAACAGCATACAGTATGGGCCTCTTGTAGGTAACAGGTCTATTACATTTGGTGTCAAAAATATATTAGAGGAGGTTGTCCAGGATAAGGGTTATGATATAAATCCAAACAGTAAAGACAGTTTATTTGTTGAGATTATATATTTTGGAAATAAAAGAACTCAAACAACAGCTGCAATATATACAATAAAAGAAAACATAGTAGAGATTATAGCTCTAGCTCAATATAAAAATAAAAAAATAAAAGTCAAAGGTATTGGAAAAGATATAAAATCATCTTTTGTTATATTAAATGAAGAGGGAGATTTCAAGCAATCAAGTGTTAGTACGGCTCTAAAAAAAATGTGTGAAAAAATCATCAAAAAATTAAAACTATGAGAAAATTATTATTTCTTTTATTACCTCTTTTTTGTTTGTCTCAAGATTTAAAACTTGATCACAGTTACACTAATGAAGCAGATTTTGAAGTTGGAGATACTATTACAATAAAGTTCAACACAATACAGGTAACTGAAAATGTAAACCCTAACTTATATATATTCGATTATGAGTATAACAATAAGCTTCTTGAAAAAATAGAACACAGGTGGAAGGTTACTGATAACGAAAGTAATAGTAACGCTCAGGTTTCTTTAAATCATTGGGACGGGTATAGTTTTAGTCCAATAAGCGATTATGAAGATAAAAACCTTTCTGATCAATATTCTTATGGTTGGGTAGGTAGAAGTGACTCTTATCCAACAAGTAGCGACTGGTCTGTAGAAAGAATAACTATACAAGACGGTGTTGGTATCACATATAACAATACTCTTGTAGAGGTTGATTTTAAAATAAAAGATAAGATTAATACAGATTATAGTGATTATAGTAATGTAACAAATCTTAACTGGATGAGAGCAGAAGACAACTCTACTTCTACTTTATATGATGTTGAAGCTATGCAAGAAAAAATTACCCTACAAGGTGTTGAAGGTGGAGATGCTGGATCTGTAACTATAAACTTAAAAACCGAAAATGATAAACCAACACACTATAAATATGATATATTTCAAAGTGGTTCAAGTGTTGCTAACGGATATTTTGATGCAAACTCACAGGCCATAGTTACCGGTTTAGAAAATAATGTTGAATATACTATAGATATTAAAGTAGATGATGAGCTTGCTTCTGATTGGTTAGATGATGTGGCAACTGTGACAGATGTTTTCTTAGTTTTTAAAGAAGCAATAGGAGCTGGAAGTTCTCCTGGAGGAACAACAAATACATTTACACATTCTATACAGTTTCTTTTAGGAGAAGTAAATAATAGTGGTAATGTTGATTTTGATGACTCTTACGTGCTTTTAAGTCACATAATGAACGAGAACATTAGTGAGTGGTTTACAAGCTCTACAAACGGCTCTAAGAACGTTTGGGGAGAAAAGACTCAGTATGGATACTCTACAAACGATTATTACTTTGGTCAAAAGAAACATTTTACTCCAACAGATTCAAACAAAGTTTTTGATTTTGGACATGGACTTATAGGTGATGTAGACTTTTCTCATTCATTTGAACCGATTAGTCAAGAAACAGAACCAAAAGCTCAAGTTGTTAGAAATAATACAGAAAATTTAGATTTAGATATTTCAACAAGTTTAGTGAATGGCAAGGTTGAGATGATTGTGAACATTGAAAAAGAAGACATTGCAGGTATGCAGTTTATTATTGAGTATGATAAATCAATACTAGAGTTTGAAGAAGTTAAGTTTAATACAGGTAATCTGCTTACAAATTTTGCTTCAGAAAGAGAAAACAAAATATACTTTGGAAGTATTAGTGTAGAAAATAATGAGAATATTAAAGTAGGTGAGCCATATAAAATTGTATTTAATCCAAAACAAACAATTACAAATACAGCTGGACTTGTTTATTTTAAAACAACAGACGCTGTTACTGATACAGGAAAGAAAATAATTCTAAAAATAAAATAATGAAAAAACTATTTATACTATTACTGTTTATCTCTTGTACTACGGAAGTATATGATGAGCAGCCTATATTAGAAATACCAGAATCTTTATTTATTCAAGAGCCCAGTGGATTAAAACTTGAAAACTATGTTGTTCAGGATAAGGTGAGGATAAACACTAAACTTTCTTCTGATGGTGAGTATAGAATTAAGATTATAGACTTTACTAATACAGTTGTGAGTCAAGAAATAATACAAGGAAAGCAGGGAGATAACATTTTAAATATATATGTAAACTCACTACCCGTTAGTTCTTACACTGTAGAATTATATACAAAAAATAATATCTTTGTAGGAAGACAAAATTTTTCAATGAATTAAATTATATGAATATACTTAAACAAAAAATGAGCGATTACAAAACGGTTGATATAATAGTCAAAACATGGTTATGTGTTTTGGTAGCTATGTGGGTTCTTGGTATGGGACAATTATTATTTCACATCATATCAAATCCTTCAGTAATAGATAACGCTAGCTTTGGAGTGTTTGACACTTTAGGTTATTAATATGGAAGAAAAAACTAACATATTAGAAGAATTTAAAAAGCAAATTGTAGCAACTGTAGGTATTATTATTACAGCGGCTGGAGGACTTTTTGTGGCAAACATGGAAAATATCTTTACACCAGAAGAAGATTCTCCACCACCTACAATGGAACAAACAATAACTATACCTCCAAGTGCTGTAAAAGATACTTTGGTTATAACTAAAACGGTTATAGAAAAACCAAAAGAAAGAGAGATAGATTGGTAAAATGAAAAAATATATATTATGTGCGATATTTGTATTGGTTGCGGACTTTGTATCTAGTCAAGTTATAGGAAAGACTTCGACAGAAGACTATGTAGCTAGCTTTGAATCTAGAGAATCTATATGGAGTGTACCTGAGTATAATGGTGACCCTGTATCGGTAGCTCTATTAAACATTGGTGTTACAGAAGAAATATTAAATCAATATCCTGAACTTGGAGATTATAGAGTAGGACTTGGTTTAACTAATATTACTGTGGCTTTTTTAGATGAAACATTTCGTTTTGAGTTTGTAGAAACAAAAGATGAAATAAAAGATAGAATGATAAAACAGTTTAAAGCTAGTGAAAAAGGTTTTACAGCTAACGTAATAAATCCTATAGGTAAAATAGTTTTAGCTAAATATTTTTGTTATATAGAAGTATATGACTTTAGTATATCAGAAGATGAAACTATAAACTTAAAAGATGGTATTAAAAATAAATTAGTAACAAGATTAGGTCTTCAAGTAAAACTTGTAGATTCAGAAACAGGAACATACATGACTGGATCTGGTTTAGGTAAAGCAACTACTACAAGAGAATTAACTTTATTAAATAACGAAAATCTAGAGGATGTCAAGTTTAATCAATCTTCTATCGGAACTTCTACAAAAAAAGCTTTAGAAACAGCAGTAGCCAAAGTTGTAAAAAGAATGATCAGAAAGAAAATATTTGATCATTAATGAAGCGGTTACTGTTTATGCTGCTGTTTTCTTGTAGCGCATATTCACAGGTTCTCGTGCAATCATTTGCAGACAGGTGTACAGGAGAAATTAAAACGGTTTCAATACAAATGCAAGGGTACACTACTGTATCTTTCTATAACAGAACTAAAACATTTACAGCAAACGATTTTTATAGTGGAGCACTAAGAACATGGATGGAGCAAACTTATGCATGGTGGTATGCTTTATCAGCGTGCTCTACAGCTCAAACAACACAAACAACAACTCAAACCTCTACCTCAAATACAAATACCGATTCTAGTGGTTCAACAGATACTGGTGGTTCAACTGACAATTCAGGTGGTAGTTCAGACTCTGGAGGAGATAGTGGAGGAGATAGTGGAGGAGATTCTGGAGGGGGAGATAGCGATGATAATGGAGGTGGTGACTCTGATGATGGTGGTGGAGATAGTGACGATAATGGAGGGGATAGTGATGATGATGGGGGTAACGATGACTCTGATGATTCTGACGAAGGTAACGATGACTCTGAAGAAGAAGAACAAAAAGAAGAGGAAAAGGAAGAAGAAAAAGAAGAAGAGGAAGAGAAAGAAGAAGAGGAAGAAAAGGAAGAGTCTGAAGAAGATGAGGAGGAGGAGGAAGAAAAAGAAAAGAAAAAGAAAAATACAAACCCTATAATAATATCTGCTAATGTTATGAGAATGTCAGGTTTAGATGGGGGTGCTAACCAAGTTATAAGTTTAGGGTTTGCTCAATCATCTATGAACGGGCAGTATAACTACTCTGCAAATATGATGATATGGGATAACTTAAAACAGATAAGCTTGACCGGATCAAGAGGTCATACTTTTCACAGATACGATAAAAAAGTTCCAATAATAATAAGAGAAGATGGAAAAGAATATGTGTTTGGTCATTTTTACGACAAAGGCAGTATAGCTAACGTACAAACACTTTCGGTGGGTTTAATGTACATGTACGGTGTTTATAATTTATCTACAGGAATTAGTAATGTTTATATAGGTCAGAAAGAAAATAAATGGAAGGGTGTTGTTGGAGGGTTTTCTATTTCAAACAATATACTCTATAGCAAAGGAGAGTTTAACATTATGCCGTCCTTAGTTTTTTTTGGATTAAAACCCATATCTTTGAAAAGATTTACAATATCACCAATGTTGGCTACAGCATTAACACCAATTAGTTATAGTAGCTTAGATGATAGATTTGTATTTAATAAAGATGTTTTATTTGTTGGAGGTTCAAACTTTGACTTTACTTTAACTAAAAACTTTAGAGCTAATATTGGCTTTAATGTTGCAAAAAGTACAAATGAGTTTCCTTTAACATATTCAATAACAATAGGAGGTAAATTTAAATTATGAAAAAAATAAGTCAACACATTAGCTACAAAGAAGCAACAAGAAGTGTAACAGCTATGCGATTAGGTATAGACAATACTCCAAACGAGTATCAGTTACAAAACATGGAATTAATTGCAGAAAAAATATTCGAACCATTAAGAGAAAAAGCAGGAGGTCCAATAAAAATCAATTCGTTTATGAGGGTTGAAAAATTGAATCAAGCGATTGGGGGGTCGAGCCGATCACAACATTGCCAGGGAAGAGCAATTGACCTGGATGATACGTATGGTTTTATGACTAATGCAGAGATGTATAATTACATTAAAGAAAATTTAGACTTCGACCAAATCATATGGGAATTTGGGACGGATGAGAATCCAGACTGGGTACATGTAAGTTATGTAGATGCTGATTCAAACAGAAAAAGATGTTTGAAGGCATACAAAGACAATGGAAAGACAGCTTACAAAGTCATCTAAGTTTTTAAGTATATTTGCGTATTATGTCAGATAAGAAAAAATTTAAAGATTCTACTGTAGGAAAATTATTATTTGGAGCAGCTTCAATGATAAATCCTACTTTAGGAAAAGTACTAAGCGGTGTAACTTCACCACAAGAAGCTATAGCTGAGATAGGTAAATCTAAAATATCCCCAGAAGACAAAATTAAGCTTCAACAAATGATTTACGAACAGCAAAATAAAGAAATGGAAGCTGTGTCTTCAAGATGGAAGGCAGACCAAATGAGCGATTCATGGCTTTCGAAGAATGTACGTCCGCTAGTTTTAGTATGGTGTATAGTTGTTTTTAGTTTTGCAGGTATATTAGATAGTGTTGAATCTATACCATTTCATATTGGAGAAACATGGAACGATACCTTTGAAAAAGTTATGATGAGTGTTGTTTTAGCATATTTTGGAGGAAGAACGGCTGAAAAGTCTACAAGTTTATTCAAAAAGTAATGGCAAAGTTAGTTTTATCTACTTATATAAAACCAAAAAAAACTAAAAGACCTGGATGTCATTCTAAAAATGCAAGTAGAGGTCAAAACAAATATAAAAAAAAGTATATAGGTCAAGGTAGATAATTAAATCTATTAAAATCTTATCTTTGCAGATAAGTATTAAACATATATGGCATCTATAAACGTTTACCCTTTAGATACTCTTATTACAAAAAACGATAAAGTAATAGGTACTGATTCAACTGGAACAATTACTAGAAACTATTCTTTTGAAAAAATAGCAGACTTTTTTAATACCAGCGGTAGAATTCAGTCTAATTCTTCTAGGTTTGTTTTTAAAGGTACATCAGCTGAAAAAGCATCTGGAACTATATCTTTAAATCAAAACGTTGTTACAAAAAATTTCTCTGATATATCAAATATTGTATTTAGTAAGTTTGACACTTTAGGCACTAATATTAGTTCTATTTATGAGTTTTTGGAAGGTTCTAGAGTAGTAATTCAAAAAGCTTCAGACACGTCTGTTTTAGGTATTTTTGATTGGGTAACATCAACTGTTGACGAAAATGATTCTAATTTTTATAATATAGTTTTATCTCATGTAGATTCAATAGGTGCTATCGAAGACGAAGAAGATTATTTAGTATATTTGCTTCAGTATGATGTTGCTGCTAGTAACGACAAGTTTTTTTCTCAAACCATTAGTATTGCGCAAAATCCTTGGACAATAAATCATAATATGAATAAGTTTCCAGCAGCGACAATAGTTTTGTCAACAGGGCAGAAGGGATACGGAGATGTTACATATGTTGATAATAATAATTTAACAATAAGTTTTGCTGGAGACGAATCTGGTAAAGTGTATTTAAACTAAAAGATTATGGCTATACCGTTTTTAAATAATATTAACCTTGATGACAATCAGTTATTAAATGCTAAATTACATGTAACCTCATCAGCTCCTACATCAGGAAAAGGACAAATATATTTAGATTCAAGTAGTGGTGTAAATAAACTTAAGTATCACAATGGAACAGCTTTTGTAATAGCTGATGCAACTGTCTCTGCTTCTTTTGACACTTCTGATGGTATAATTACATTTACAACCAGTTCAGGAGAAACATACACAGTAGATATAGACGGAAGGTTTATAAAAGATTTTATTGTAGCAGGCGATTCAGGAGATGACCAAACAATATCAAATGGAAATACATTAACCATTGCAGGTGGAACTGAAATAGAATCTGCAGGAAGTGCAACAGATACAATAACAATCAACCACAGTGATGTAACAAGAACTAACACAACAGGCTCTGCGTTAACTCCTGATTTTGGAGGTAATGTTGATGTTATTACTGGGGTTACTTCAAACGCTAGGGGTCACATTACAGAAGTTACAACTACTAATATTACTATACCTGAAAACGATAGTGTAGATGTGACAGGTGTTGACACGGATGCTACTTATTATCCAACATTTGTTAGCGGAACAGGAGATGTTGCTATTAATATAGATTCAAACGCATCTAATAAACTTTCTTATAACCCTAGTACACAAACCTTAACTGTTAAAAACTTAACCGTTCAAGGAGATCAAACAATATCAAACGAAACTATACAAATTGTTGAAGATAATATAATTAGGTTTGAGGGTACAACAGCAAATGACTTTGAAACAGATCTTACGGTTGTAGATCCAACAGCAGACAGAACAATTACTTTACCAGATGAATCAGGTACGGTTGTATTAAATGCATTTAAAACAGTTTCAGCTGACACTAATAGTGCTGTTGCAGATAGTGCTACAGACACTCTAACAATAGCAGGTGGTAATGGTATAACTACAGAAGCCACAGCTAATTCAGATACAATAACAATAAATCACGATGACACATCGTCTCAAGCTTCAGTAGATAATTCAGGCAACACTGTAATTCAAGATATTACTTTAGATACTTATGGACACATTACCGGTATTGCTTCTACAACAATAGTAGTTCCCTCAGACAGAGAATTTGCAGTTGCTTTAGACGCTACAGAAAGCTCGGTAACTAAATCTACAAACACTTATACGGTTACACATTCTTTAGGCAGTAGAGATGTTATGGTTGAAGTTTATCATGCTACTAATTACGATACTGTATTTGTTGATATTGCAAGAGATACTACAGACACAATAACCGTTGCTTTTGCTTCTTCTGTCACAGACGGCGACTACAGAGTCTTGATCAAGAAGATAGGATAATTTAGTATCTTTGCACAAAGCATACTTTTATGGCTCAAAAATTTAAGAATCAGATTGATGCACAAGAGGGTATCAAAATCACAAATGAATTATATGATGGCAGTAATGCTGCTGGAAGTTCTGGCCAAGTATTATCATCTACAGGAACAGGAACACAATGGATAGATTCTAGTTCAAGCACAGCAGAAAGAATAGAGGTTACAGTTAAAAACGTATCAGGTGGTTCTTTATCAAAAGGAACTGTAGTTCATGCAGCACCAACAGCAACACCACCAAGTGGAAATGTAATAGAGGTTATTAAAGCAGATGCAAATGATGCAGCTAAAATGCCAGCTATTGGTGTGCTAAACGAAACTATTGCAGATGAAGCTGAAGGCGCAGCGGTTATGTTTGGAGCTGTTTCAGGAATTGACACATCTAGTTTTACTATTGGTGATGAGCTATATGTATCTACAACTGCTGGTGCGTTTACAGCTACTAAACCAACTGCAAATGATGAATTAATTCAAAAAATAGCAATAGTTATAAAATCTCATGGAAGTAATGGATTAATAAAAGTATTTGGTGCTGGTAGGTCAAATGATGTGCCAAATAAAATTGATAGAAACGTAACTTTTGCAGGAAATATTAGTATTGAATCAACATTACCAAGAATTAATCTAACAGACACAGATAATAATGATGACTGGAGTATTTTTAATAACAATGGAACTTTTAGAGTTTATAATGCAACTGATTCTGCAGATTCTTTTAATATAGATGGTAATGGTAATGTTGGTTTTAATGTGATACCAGAAAATTCATCTGGTACATGGAGAAATTTAGTGTTTGGTAGTTTAAGTATGTTTGCAAGACCTAATAATGCAAATCCAGATGGCGGTATTGGAACAAACTTTAAGTTTACAACAGCTAGTGCAGAACAAAGAATATCAGCACATGGCACTAGCAGAATATGGTTTAATGATGATGTAATTAATTTTCAAAGGGCAGGTTCAGATACACCAAATTCTAGTATTAGTTGGGCAACACCTTTACAATTAGATTCTAGCAACAATGCAACTTTTGCTGGTTCGATTACAACTACAAGCGCAACAGGTATAAAAATAGACACAACAGGAAATGCCATATTAGAACTTGATGGTGCATCTGGAAGTACAGAAGCTATTATATTCAGACATTCTGGAACGGAAGTATCAAGAATATCACATTCAAATTCAACAAATTTAGTGTTTTCAACAGGAAGTTCTGTAACTACTGCCTTAACAATAGATTCATCTCAAAACGCAAATTTTGCAGGAGATATTACTGCAACAGGTGGCGATTTAACTTTAGGTACAGATTCAATAGCTTCAAATATTAATGCAGTTGGAGATGTTTTAGGTATCAATGTAGATAGTAATACAGGTGGTGGTGCAGGTGCTAATATTCAATTAAAAACAGCAGGTACTACACAACTTACAATTAATAATTCATCAGCAACTTTTGCAGGAGATATAATTATGGATGGCAATTTAGGAGTTGGAACAGCAGTAGCTGATTCACCAATTCATGTTAGTAAAGGTGGTTTAAATACAACTGGTCAAGATTATGGAGTGCATATTGGAGTTTTAGAATCTGGTGCTGATAGGTATTCAGCAATAGAAATAGTAAGTAATGGAGCATTATCTGGTTGGATTGATTTTTCAAATACTGATTCGGCTAATGATTACAATGAAAGAATAAGAGGGGGTGATGGCACACTTAGATTTTTTAGTAGTGGTGAGGAAGCTGCTTATATAGACAGCTCACAGCACACATATTTTAACGAGGATATAATTGTAACAAGTAACGATCATAATATAACAACTATTCAAGCTAACGAAAATTCAACACACTTTGCTAGGTTGCATTATTTACATTCTGATTTTACAACTAGCGGAACAAATATAGCTGATTCGTTACTTTTAGTTGCATCGAGTGAATCGACTGGCGGAATTGTTATTAGAGCTGACAAACCTGGTAGTGAAATTGTTTTTGCTATTGGTGATTCAAGTATTGAGAATACAGTAATGAAAATCACTGATGGTGCTAATGGAGTTGAGTTTTTTCCAACTACAACAGCAGAGGGTGGTCATATTGCATTAAGAGCCGATACTGATGGAAGTTATAGGTATGCAATAGATAATTATAATGATACAGTAAGAATTGTAAGACAAGCTGATGCCGATGCAACTGGTGGTTTAGTTGTAGCTAGTGTTGATGAAAATGGTGATTTTAGTGTAACTAGAGATTTTGTAGCTGGGCGAACTGGTTATTTTACAAGTAATTCAACTGATTCTAGAGTTCTATATTTAGATCAACATGCAACTGATGCTGGTGGCATTGTACAGTTTAGAGATGAGAGTGACACTTATACTTGGGAGGTTGTAGCTAGGAATAATGAATTTTATATTTATAATAATGGATTAAGCAGACAAAGTTTATATATAAATCCTACTAACAATTTCATTGGTATAAATGGCAACGTAGCACCAAAAGCATTTTTGCATGTAACAGATGGCACAAATAGTTATCCAACAGATTCAAATAATAAACTTGTTGTCGAATCAACTGGGCATACTTATATAGGTTTAGGTGGTGGTGATGCCTCCGATGTTGGTATTCATTTTGGTGATTCTACTAATGTTGCCAGAGGTCGTTTAGCATATATTCATAGTGAAGATGCTATGAAAATAAGCACTAACGGAGCTGTTAGATATACTTTAGATGGATATGGAAATGTCGCATATAATTCAACAATAGAACAATCTAATGGTACTTGGAGGAACTTTGGTTTTGGTAGTTTGAAGATGTTCGGTAGAGCTAATGATTCAAACCCTGATGGCGGTATTGGAACTAACTTTTATTTTACAACAGCAAATGCAGAGTTAAGAGCTTCGGCTCATGCGGCAAGTAGAATATGGTTTAATGATGATCAAATAAATTTTGATAATGCTGGAACTGGATTAATAGATTCAGCAATTACTTGGAACAACAGAATGTTTATAAATGCATCTGGATATGTAGGAATTGGAGCAACGACTGCAATTGCTCCGCTTCATGTTGATGCTAAAGATACACCATATGATGATGCTAATGGATTGGCAATATTTCAAGATAATGGAGATAGGGAAATAGTTATTGGTGGCTTGGGTATATTTAGAAGGGACGAAGATGGTACCGCCGATTTAAGAATAAATTATATAGGTTATAATGGTGGTACAACTCAACCAAGAGATTTCGATATATACGATGGTAAACATGCTAGAATTGCTAGATTTGATGGGTCAACTAAAAGAGTTGCAATAGGCGCACATAACCCTGATGAAACATTGCATTTAAAATTAGCAACTGGTGACCCAAGAATAAAATTAGAAACTGGCGGCGGCGGTGACCCTGGTATTATATTTCAAAGTGCTGACAATAGAACTGGTGAGATGTTTTTTCAAGATGGTTCCACATCAGGTAGATTCAGTTATGATCATTCAAATGAATCATTTAACTTGTATGCACACAATCAAACAAGTATTGATTTTCATGTTAGCGAAACATTGGCATATTTTACACAACAAAATTTAGTCATTGGTAATACAACATCAAATTATGATTTTGAGGTTTATGGAACAGATGCAAAAATGTTTGCACATTATACCAGTAATTCAAGGGGTGGAATTGCGGCTTTTTCTAGTCAAAGAATAGCAATGACTACAACATCTGTAAATGACAATTTAGTTTTTGGTTATAATAGTGATGAAAGTTCCACATCAGCAGATTTTGTTGAGAGAATGAGAATTGATAATGGAACTGGTTTTGTTGGAATAGGCGGTGTTACAAATCCACAAGCACTTTTATCAGTAGGTAGTGGGTCGCTAGCAGATGGTAATATACCAGTGCAAATTAGTACATCAGGAGATGGTAGTCAAAGATGGTTTGGCGTAAATAAAAATGGCAATTATGGCTTATTGCTAGGTTATATGGAGAATAATGGATTAGCTGGAACTGGTGGTTATATTAGAAATATTACAGAAGATCCTCTTTATTTTATGGTTAGTAATAGTGATTTGGCTATGACTATTGCATCTAATAAAAATATTACAGCAGAGGAAAGAGTACAAGTTAAAACAGCTATAAGTGTTTTTGGCAATAATGTAACTGATATTGGGGCAACAAATTCACCAACAACAACATCTGTCAATATAGGAACTTATATAAATAGTTATGGTTTTATTGATATATCTTCAAGTAATGCAAATGGTGGTTGGATTGATTTTAGTAATGCAAACGGAACTGATTATGGTGGTCGTATTAGATACAATTTTACAAACAATAGAATGTCATTTTCTGCTGGTACTGGTGAAAGTTTTCAAGTAAATGTCGGTACAACAACAGCTTTAAATACTCTGGAAGCGGCTCAAGCAACATATTCTGCATTTATAGGTGGTGCATCTTTTAGCTGGGGTGGATCATCTGCATACCCTACTATATATGGTAGTAATGCAGACAGATGGGTTATGTTTACCTTTCCACATATTGCATGCTTACAAAATGGTGTTAATGGGCATACTGGAAGTACAACTGGTGCTAAAATAAGGTTTGCCTCAAATCCAGCCGCAAGTAGTTCATGGGATGCTGGTGTTGATTTACAATATAATGCCGCTGATAGGTTTAGTATTGGTAGGCAAGGTGCTTTAATGTTAAATATTTTACCACCAAATTCAACATACTCAGGTTTAGCTAGTAGGGATTGGACAATATTTGGAACTGGTTCAAGAGCTGCTGGTATTGCTATTAATGATGTTGCTGGTGCTAATTATGCTATTCATGGAGGCGGAAATGATTTGACATTTTCAAAAAGTGTTAATGGAACATCTTTAGCAAATGCATTAGCTATATTAGGTAGTAGTAATGCTGACTCATCACCTGATGTTAAAGTATATAATGATTTAACAGTAGATGGAACAGCATCAGTCGGCAATGCGGCTACAATTACCTCAAATACTAGTTCTAGGGTTTTATATTTAAAACAACAATCTACAAATTCTGGAAACATAGTACAGTTTCAAGATCAAAGCGCCAATAATACATGGGAAGTTGTAGGTCGTAATAATATATTTTATATATACAATAATATGAATGGTCAAGGGTTTGCCCTTTATATTAATCCAGCTAATAACTATATAGGCATTGACAAGGCATCAGCTAGTTATAATTTAGATGTTGAGGGTACTATCAGAGCTACAAGTGATGTTATAGCTTTTTCAGATAAAAGAGTAAAAGAAAATATAGTCACTATTGATAATGCTTTAGATAAAGTTACTAAATTAAGAGGTGTTACATACACTAGAAAAGATAAAGATGATAAATCAACTAAAGTTGGTGTAATTGCACAAGAAGTTTTAGAGGTTTTACCAGAGGTTGTTGAAAAAGATGATGAGGGAATGTACTCAGTTGCTTATGGGAATATGGCTGGTGTATTTATTGAAGCTATAAAAGAATTAAAAGCAGAGGTTGATAGTTTAAAAGAACAATTAAAAATAAATAATGGCAGTACCGGGTAGTGGAACATTATCAATGCTAGGATTATCTAAAGAAAAGGTTCACGATGACTATTCTTCGAGTAGTGGTATAACAAACCCTATATCAATGTACGACTTAGTAAATGGTGGGAACACTAACGGCTCTGGTAATTCTTATGACACTACAAACACTGCTTCCCCACAATTTCCAAATACAGCCGTAGCTCATCAAATGAGTGAATGGTATGGTTATGACCACGATTATAGTGCACAAACAATAAATGAATTTAGCTGGTCTCCATCAGTTACTGGTGTTGGAAACGGTGATAACGGAACAAATGATATTGGTCACGCAAGCAAGTCAGCAGCTTGTTCTAGCACAACTACAGTTGGAAACTGCACTTCTATTGGTTACACAGGCACATTAGGAAATGGAACTACGTTATACTTTTTGTATTCTGACTGTGATCTGGATACTGTTTTAGACGCTAACAATAGATGGATTAAAATAGGTAACTATGGGGGTGGTAATGGTTGTAATAACGATGTAACAGCAACGTATACCGATTATGTTATGCAAGTAAGCGACTCTGGTATCGTTTCAAACTTTCAACAATGTGTTTCTTTAACATCATACAGCTCGTCTATAATGGGTGTGTTTAATGCAAATTGTAATTTCAACGGTACTTTAAATACAATGAATCAAACCTACTATCATGACGGTAGTGGTCAATACCCAACGGCAGGAGATACCTGTTATTCTGACAGTGCAGGTACAAGTGTGCTAGCAGCAGGATATTATACAATACCTCCGTCAGCAAGTGGTGTTGGAAATAGAACATATATAAAAATATCAACAAATCAAGGTATTGTGGATACAGGTTACCCACAAATGTGTTAAATTAAATTAAATGAAAATAATATTTTGCATCCCTGGAAGAAATTTCAGTAATAACTTTTTAACTTCATGGACAAGGCTTTTAAAGTATTGTGAAAAAAACAATATAGAATATGAACTAAGTAATGGATACACTTCTATAGTTCACTTGGCTAGATATTCCTGTCTTATGATTAACCCTGAAAGTACTTGTAACATTTGCTTGAATCCATTTAGTGAAACTACTTATGATTATATAATGTGGATTGATTCTGACATGGTATTTAACCCTGAGCATTTTGAAAAACTTTTAAAAGCAAAAAAAGAAGTAATTACAGGGCTTTACAGAATAGAAAACACAAATTTACTTGGTTGTTTTGATACTAATAACAAAAGAATAGACGTAGATTATATAAAAAACAATTCAGGTGTTATAGAGGTTTCTTTTTCGGCTATGGGATTTATGCTTATCAAAAGAGGTGTTTATGAGAGAATGCCTTTTCCTTACTTCAGTGTTCCAGGAGAAAGTGGTATGCTGTCAGAAACTTTAAGCTTTTGTCACAACCTGTCTAAATCAAACATTCCAATATACGCACACCTAGATGTAGTTGTAGGCCACGAAAAGCCTATGATAATATAAATAATTATTAGTATATTTGTAAAAAATATTAGTTATGGCATTACAAGGAAGTTATACATTTAAAGGAATAGTTTTATCAGAAGCATATTGTAATATATCAAACTTAACATACAGTAAAAGATACAATGTAGATAGAAATTTAGTTTCTTCTGCTACATATAATAGTGACGGTACTATAGAAAATGAAGCTGTTTACGAAAACGTTTATACACCTATAATTGGTGGTAATTTTGTTTTAAACGTACACAAGGACTCTTCTTCAAAGGAATCAAATCCACAGGAAACTATAACTGTAAAAAATTATGAATTTACACCTTCTATTGCTGATGATGCTGATAACTTTATAGTACAAGCATATACTCATCTAAAATCTCTAGATGAATTTGATGGATATACAGACGTATAAATAAATAATAATTAAATTAAATAAAATGGCAGAAAATAAAATCTCTGAAGAACACTTAGAGGAATTACAATCAGGTGTTTCAAAAATTAATCAAGTAGCGTTACAAATAGGTAACATGGAGTTACAAAAGCACGGACTTTTACACCAAGGGTTAGAACTACAAAGTGACCTTAGTAAATTCCAAGCTAAACTAGAAGAAAAATATGGCAAGGTATCTGTAAACATTCAAGACGGAACTTACGAGCCTATAGAAGACAAACAAGAAGTTACAGAAAAATAATTATGGAAATCCGCAAGATTTCTATTGGGGCAGACTATAAGTCTAGTGCTATGCACTATATAGTAGGTCAATATATTCTTAACGGAACTCATACAATACACTTAATAGATTACAAAAAAGAAACTGAGTCTTTTGTTGTATGGATACAAAAAGGAGACGAGGTTTTTGCATGGAAAGAGTTCAATAAAAACATACCTGTCTCTATTGAGTATAATATAAATTTCTAATGAAATCTCCATTTTTTTTCCTTATAAAACCCAAAGGAGAAGCTTACAATAATGAGATAGAATTAGCAGGAGAAAAAATAATTATAAACTCTACTGTAGAAAACCACATCAATGTAAATAGGTTTGCTGAAGTAATACAATGTCCTTATACTTATAAAGGAAAAATTAAACCTGGAGACACATTAATTGTTCATCATAATATTTTTCGTATTTATTATGATATGAAGGGAAGACCTAGAAAATCCCCAAATTATTTTAAAAATAACATATATTTTATAGACCCATATCAGTTTTACCTGTATCATGATTGTGAACATTGGAATGCTGTTGGTCAATATTGTTTTGTAAAACCTATTGAAAAAGAAAATTCTTATCTTTATGAAGAAGGTTCTGAAAACCACACAGGTATAATTAAATACTCTAACAACACTCTTGATAAATTAGGTGTAAAAAAAGGAGATAAAGTTAATTTTACAAAGGATAGTGAATATGAGTTTCAAATAAACAATGAAACTTTATATAGAATGAGGACTATTGATATATGTACTGTTCTAAATTGATTATGAAAGATATAAATGATATTAAAAAAAGAATTATAAAAGCAGGTCATGAAGCTGTAAATCAACTTATAAGAGTTGCAGAAGAAGAAATTATTAAACCAGACCCTGAAGATGAATTAGCTGCAGATAGATTAAAAAATGCAGCGGCTACCAAAAAGTTAGCAATATTTGATGCTTTTGAAATACTAACAAGAATAGAAGAAGAAAATAGTTATATTGAGAATAAACCATTAGAAAAAGAAAACAAAACTTTTAGTGGTTTTGCTGAAAGAAGATCGAAGTAATGTATGAACAAACTTTATATTCTGTATTAAAAGATGTAATTCCTACTAAGGTTTTAAAATCAAAAAACAAATCGAAGTCATGGAAATATGGTTATAATAAAGAGTATGATATTATTATAATAAGCAAAACAGGTCAAATAGGACAAGTATATTCAATTCAAGGCTTAATTATTGCATTACCTAAAGAAGAAGATGTTGCTAACACAAAAAAATGGACTAGGCAAGAGTATCCAAAAGAATTAAAAAGAATTAATAATATATTTGATTGGAGAGATTTACCTGATGATTTTAAAAATAAATGGCACAATTACATAGATAATGAGTTTAAAAAGCGTGAAGAAGGTTATTGGTTTACTAACAAAGGCATTCCTACTTATATTACTGGCTCTCACTATATGTACTTGCAGTGGACCAAGATTGATGTTGGGAAGCCAGACTTTCGAGAAGCAAACAGATTATTCTTTATTTTTTGGGAAGCGTGTAAAGCAGATCAAAGGTGTTATGGAATGTGCTATCTCAAGAACAGACGTAGCGGTTTTTCGTTTATGGCATCCGCAGAGACAGTTAACTTGGCAACCATATCTTCCGATGCACGGTACGGGATATTGTCCAAATCTGGAGCCGATGCTAAAAAGATGTTCACAGATAAGGTGGTACCAATATCGATCAATTATCCATTCTTTTTCAGACCCATCCAAGACGGTATGGATCGCCCCAAGACAGAACTCGCGTACAGAGTACCCGCTTCGAAATTTACACGAAAGAGACTCGAGTCTAACACCAAAGTTCAAGAAATGGTCGGACTTGACACCACAATCGATTGGAAAAACACCGGTAACAACTCCTACGATGGAGAAAAACTTTCACTCCTCGTTCATGATGAGGCAGGAAAATGGGAAAAACCCGAAAACATTCTTAATAACTGGAGAGTCACGAAAACCACTCTTAGACTTGGATCGAAAGTAATAGGAAAGTGCATGATGGGCTCTACATCTAATGCTTTAGATAAAGGAGGGGAAAATTTTAAAAAACTCTACAATAATTCTAATGTCTTAGAAAGAAATAAAAACGGTCAAACACAATCTGGTTTATATAGTTTATTTATTCCTATGGAATGGAATTTTGAAGGTTATATTGATGAGTATGGATATCCTGTATTTGACACTCCAGAAGAAGATGTATTTGATAATGCTGGAGATATAATTGATACAGGTGTTTTAGATAGTTGGGATAATGAAGTAGAAGGTTTGAAAAATGATTCAGATGCTTTAAATGAGTTTTATAGACAGTTTCCTAAAACAGAATCTCATGCTTTTAGAGATGAATCTAAAAATACAATATTCAATCTTAGTAAGATATATGAACAGATAGATTACAATGATTCTTTTGCAATTAAAAGTAATATTTATAGAGGTAATTTTTATTGGAAAAATGGTGAAAGAGATAGTGAAGTTATTTGGGCTCCAGATAATAAGGGTAGGTTTTTTGTTTCATGGATACCTTCAGGTCAAATTATGAACAATGTAATACAAAGAGGGAACTTAAAACTACCAGGAAATTTACATATGGGAGCTTTTGGGTGTGACTCTTATGATATATCAGGTACTGTGGGAGGTGGTGGTTCTAAAGGTGCTTTACATGGTATGACTAAGTTTCATATGGATGATGGCCCTACAAATAGTTTTTTTCTTGAGTATATATCAAGACCTCCTACTGCAGAAATTTTTTATGAAGATGTGTTAATGGCTTTACACTTTTACGGAATGCCTATATTGGTAGAAAACAACAAACCAAGATTATTGTATTATTTAAAAGAAAGAGGATATAGAAGATTTTCCCTTAACAGACCTGATAAACACAGAAATGCCTTGTCGAAATCAGAGAAAGAGTTAGGAGGCATACCCTCTTCTCAAGCTGTAATATCTGTACATGCTGAAGCTATAGAAGGTTATATTGAAAACCATGTTGGTGTTATTAATGATATTGAAAATCTTGATTATGGTTCTTGTGGAAATTTGTATTTTAACAGAACTTTACTTGATTGGGCTAATTATGATATCAATAATAGAACTAGATTTGATGCTACGGTTAGTTCAGGCTTTGCTATAATGGCAAACCAGAGTAAGCAACGGACAAACATACAAAAACATAATCAAATAAATGTTAACTTTGCAAAATACAGTAACAAAGGTTCTGTTAGCGAAATTATAAAATAAACATGATAAACAAACCAAAGTTCAATTCTGGAAGTGGATTTCCAAATCAATTTGCACCAGATGAAGAAAAAGCTAGTTTAGAATATGGCCTTCGTGTAGGTAGAGCAATAGAGTCTGAATGGTTTTCAAGAGATTACGGAAGTTCTTTATATGGAGAGATACGATCAGAGTTCTTAACTAGGAGATTGTATGCTAGAGGAGAACAGCCTGTTGAGAAATATAAAAATGAATTATCTATTAATGGAGATCTTTCATATTTGAATTTAGACTGGACTCCAGTTCCAATAATTCCAAAATTTGTAGATATTGTAGTTAATGGTATATCTAATAGATTATACGATATTAAAGCGGAAGCAGTTGATCAGTTTTCTACTATTGAAAGAGATAATTTCAGAAATGAATTAAGAGCAGACATGATGGCGTATGAGCCATTGAAAATTATAAAAGACAATACAGGTGTAAATGCTTTTAACTTTGAAGAATCTGTAATTCCTAAATCTGACGAAGAGCTTGATCTTTATATGAACTTAAGATACAAGCAAGGTGTAGAGGTTGCTCAAGAGACAGCTCTTAAAACAATTCTAGAAATTAATGACTATGAAGAAATTAAAAGAAGAATAGATGAAGATAATGTTGTTTTGGGATTATCTGTACTTAAACACGATTTTGACATACATGATGGAGTTAAGGTAGAATATGTAGATCCTGTAAATTTTGTTTATTCACAAACTGAAGATCCAAATTTTAGAGATTGTTATTATTTTGGAGAAGTAAAATCTGTACATGTATCTGAATTAAAAAAGATAAATCCATATTTAGAGCAAGAGGAGTTAGAACAAATAGCTAAAACAGCTTCAAGATATGATGGTTATAGAAGTACACAAAATTTAACATCACAAAGTGGATTAGATAAATCAAACGTTTCTTTATTATATTTTTCATATAAAACCGATAAAGAGATTGTATATAAAATTAAAGATGGAAGTAATGGTGGTAAAAAAGCGTTAAAGAAGGATGCTTCTTTTAATCCACCAAAAACAGAACAAGCTAGATTTAAAAAAGTAGCAAGAAGAATAGATGTTTGGTATGAGGGTGTGATGGTTTTAGGAACAAATACTTTGTTAAAGTGGGAGATGATGAAAAACATGGTTAGACCTAAATCGTCTTTTCAAAAAACTATACCTCCATATATTGCGTCTGCAATAAAAATGTCAAAAGGAAGAATAGACTCTTTGGTTAAAAGAATGATGCCTTTTGCAGATCAGATACAATTAGTCCATTTAAAACTACAACAAGTTGTTTCTAAAATGATACCAGATGGTGTCTTTATTGATGCAGATGGATTAAACAGTGTTGATTTGGGTAATGGTGCTTCCTACAACCCTTCTGAAGCATTATCGATGTATTTTCAAACAGGTTCTGTAATTGGACGTAGTTATACAGAAGACGGTGAATTTAATAACGCTAGAGTGCCTATTCAAGAATTAACAAGTTCAGGTTCTAATGCAAAAATATCTAGTTTGATCAATATGTATAATTACCAACTTAGTATGATTAGAGCTGTTACAGGAGTCAATGAGGCTAGAGATGGAAGTAAACCAGATCAGTACGCATTAGTGGGAATACAAAAGCTAGCTGCATTAAATAGTAATACTGCTACAAAACATATTGTTCAATCAGGTTTGTTTATTACAAGGAAATTATGTCAAGCTTTATCTTATAGATTATCTGATATTTTACAGTTTTCAAATTTTGCTGATGATTTTGCAAAAATGATTGGTAAGAATAATTTTAAAATATTAAATGATATAAGAACTTTACATTTACATGATTTTGGAATATTTATAGAGTTAGAGCCAGATGAAGAAGAAAAACAACTTTTAGAGCAAAACATACAACAATCTATACAGGCACAAAAAATAGATTTAGATGATGCTATAGATATTAGACAGGTTAATAATTTAACACTAGCTAATACCCTTCTTAAAATAAAGAAACAAAGAAAGGAACAAGAAGATATGAAAAGGCAACAAGCTAATATGCAAATGCAAACTCAATCTAATGTTCAATCTACACAAGCCGCTTCTCAATCGAGAATGCAGGAGTCACAAATGAAGCTTCAAGGAGAGTCACAGTTGGAACAATTAAAAAGTCAATTGGATTTACAAAAAATGAAACAAGAAGCTGAAATCCAAAAAGAAATGCTTCAGTTGAAATATCAGTTTGAATTACAGTTAAAGCAAATGGAGTCAGAGAACTTTAAAAACAAAGAATCTTTTAAAGAAGATAGGAAAGACAAGAGAACTGAAAAGCAAGCAACACAACAAAGTAAGATGATTGCTCAAAGAAAACAAGATTTACCTCCTACAAACTTTGAAGAACAAGAGGAAGAAGCACAAGACCCTATGGCTAATTTACTACAAAACATGGATCAAAAAAACATACTATAAATTTAGTATTTTTGTATAAAAATTTAATTTAATTTATTATGAGTGAAGAAATCAAAGCAAAAGTCATTGAAGATAATTCAAATGACGTAGATTTTAAGATAAATCTACCTTCTGCAAAAAAGGAAGAACCTGCAGAAGAAGTGAAAGATGAAGTTGTTGAACAAGAACAAAAAGAAGTTCAAGAAACTGAAACAGAAGCTAAAGAAGAGGTTAAAGAAGAAATAACTCAGGAGTCTGAACCTGAAGAAAAAAAAACAGAAGAAAAAATATCAAAAGAAGATGTAATCAATCAGTATTTGTCTGATAAGTATAAAATTGATTTAGATTCTTTAGATAACGTTCTTAAAAATAATGAAAAAAAGCAAGAGCTTCCAAAAGAAGTAGAAAACTATCTTGAGTATAAGAAAGAAACAAAAAGAGGTTTAGATGATTATGTTAAGCTACAGCAAAACATAGATGATGTAAACGAGGAAAATTTACTTAGAAATTACTATAAGGAAAATAATCCTGGTCTTGATGATTCTGATGTAGACTTTTTGATTAACGAAAAGTTTGCTTATACAGAAGACAGTGACAATGAATATGATATAAAGAAGAAAACTCTAGCAAAAAAGCAAGAATTATTTAAAGCTAAAGAGTATTTTAATAATTTAAAGGAGAAATACAAAACTCCACTTGAGTCAAGTGACGAGAATGTGCCAGAAAATTATAAAGAAGCTTTCAAGTTTTTCAATAATTATAAAGAAGAGTCAGCAAAGCAAGAAAAAGCAACGCAAACTCAACGTGAGGTTTTTCAAGAAAAGACTAACAAGTTTTTTAATGATGAGTTCAAAGGTTTTGAATTTAATTTAGGAGACAGTAAGCTTACTTATAAACCTAAAGATGTTAATGAAATTGTAAATAAAAACAGCGATTTAACAAACTTTATAAACAAACACGTTGACGAAAACGGATTGCTTAAAGATGCTGGTAAATATCATACAGCTCTTTCTATGGCTATGAACCCTGAAAAGTATGCTAAGTTCTTTTATGAACAAGGTAAATCGGATGCGGTTAATGAAGTTGTAAAAGACGGAAAAAACATAGAAATGTCTGTAAGAAATAACGTTGATTCTTCAAAAAGCGGAACTCAATTCAAAGTATTGCAAGATACGGCGAGTTTTAGTTCTGGATTAAAAATTAAAAAACGTTAAACATTAAAAAAAATTATTTAAAATGGCACAATCGATTAATTTTGCTAACGGCTCAATAGGCGGTAGCACATCATTGACACCAGCACCAGGTAAGGCGTTAGGAAACTCTAACTACCTTAGTAATGCTGATTACACATTCGCACAACAATATCTTCCAGATTTATATGAAAAAGAATTTGAAAGATATGGAAACAGATCTATCGCTTCTTTCTTAAGAATGGTAGGCGCTGAGATTCCTTCAAGCTCTGACTTAATTAAATGGAGTGAGCAAGGAAGATTACATATTCAAGCTTCTGGTACTATTACAGACTTAGATACTATTGCTGTAACAGGACATAGCTTTAGAGTTAATCAAACTATTATTGTTTCTAAATCAGGATCTCAAGCTAAAGCTTTAATTACAGCAGTAGCAACTGATTCTATTGACGTAGCTACTTTTGCAACTAAAGATTTATTACACGTTGCAGGTACTGACGGAAACGGACCTTTTGATGCAGCAGATGCTGTAACAATTTTCGTTTATGGTTCTGAATTTAAAAAAGGAACAAACGGAATGGACGGATCTCTTGAAGCTGATTTTGAAGCTAAAGAAAACAATCCAATCATCATTAAAGATAAGTACGAAGTAAGCGGATCTGAAATGGCACACGTTGGGTGGGTAGAAGTAAGCACTGAAAACGGAGCAAACGGATACTTATGGTATTTAAAATCTGAGCATGAAACTAGATTAAGATTCGAGGATTACCTAGAGACTTCAATGGTTGAAGGTGAACCAGCTGCTTCTGGATCTGGAGCTTTAACTGCAGGTTACAAAGGTACAAAAGGTCTTTTCTACGAAATCGAAAACAATGGTAACACATCAAGTGGAGATATCGGAGACAGAACTGATCTTGAAAACATTGCTAAAGTTCTTGATAAAGAAGGAGCAATTCAAGAAAATGTATTATTTGTAAACAGAGATACATCTTTTAAAATCGACACAGTATTAGCTGCTCAAAACAATAGTGGAGCATCTACTTCTTCTTATGGTTTATTCGATAATGATGAAGATATGGCTTTAAATCTTGGATTTACAGGATTTAGAATCGGATATGACTTTTATAAGTCTGACTGGAAATACTTAAACGACGCTACTACTAGAGGTAATATTGGTGGAGTTGATGGTATTTTAGTTCCTGCTGGGACAACTACTATTTACGATCAAGTATTAGGAGAAAATGCAAAAAGACCTTTCTTACATGTAAGATATAGAGTCTCTCCTACTGAAGACAGAAAATACAAGTCTTGGGTAACTGGATCTGCTGGTGGTGCATCTACATCAGATAAAGACAATATGGAAGTTCATTTCTTATCAGAAAGAGCTTTATGTACAATGGGAGTTAACAACTTCATGTTGATGCAATAATAACAAATGGGGAGGGGCTTGTCTTCTCCCCTTTTTTTAATCTAATTAAATTTTAATAAAATGGCAATACAAACAAAAAACACAGGATATTCTGTAATTCTACCTAAACTAGAAAGAAAACAAAGAATATTTATTTTAAAAGGTGACAAGACACCTATAAGACATATGATTAATGTAAAACATACGTCTTCTAAACCCCTAACATATTTTGACGGACAGCTTAATAGAGCTTTGAGATGGGCTACGAACCAAATATCTCCTTTTGTTGATGAACAAGACGGAATAGCTACTATTGAACCTATTACATTTAAAGACGGTAAATTAATTGTACCAGATTATAACCTTAATCTTCAAAAGTTTTTATTAATTCACCCTGATTTTAATAAAAGGTATTATGAGTTTGACCCAGAAAAAGACGCACAAGAAGATGTGCAAGACATGGTTTCATCATTAGATGCACAAGTTGCGGCAAAAGATATGGATATAAATGACCTAGAAGCAATAGCTAGAGTTGTTTTAAAAAATAAAAACTTAATATCAAGAATGACTTCTTCTGAACTTAGAAGAGACATGATTATATGGGCTAGAAATAACTCATCTGAATTTATGGATCTTTTAAATGATGAAAACTTAAAGCTTAGAAATATAGCTGTAAGAGCAGTTGAAATGAATGTTTTACATATTAAATCAGACAATAGAACTGTAGTATGGGGAGATAACAAGAAAGAAAAAATTATTGTTGTTCCTTATGGTGAAAACGTTTATTCTGCTTTAGCAGTGTATTTTAAGACTGATGAAGGTCTTGATGTATTACAAAATATTACAAACAAATTGTAATATCCTTAGTTATTTTTATATGCAAAGAAAAGAGGCCTGAGATATGACCTCTTTTTTTTTATTACTTTTGTAAAAAATATATCCTATGATAAATAGCGTAAGAAACACAGTTTTATTTCTGTTGAATAAAGACAATCGAGGATACATTGCTCCTTCTGAATTTGATTATTTTGCAAAACAAGCTCAGTTAGAAATATTTGAGAATTATTTTTCTGATTATTCTAGAGCTGTTTTATTACAAAATCAAAGAAAAAGAGCTTTGGGATATGGAGATAGTGTCGTACAAATACAAAACAAAATAGACCTTTTTGCAACAAGTGCAACTTTACAGTATACTGATGTAGGTTCTGTAAGTGTTGGTGGTGAAGATGATTATTTTTCTTTTCCATCAAATTTATACAAGCTTATTAATTTAACTTATAATGGAAAGGTATTACAAGAGATACCAAAACACAAGTTTGATATGATTGTGAACAGCAATCTTAGCTCACCAACTGTTACTTATCCTGTATTCAAAAGAGAAGGCGTAAAGGTTTTTGCAAGACCTTTAAGTATTTATTATACAGCCTCAACTCCACAGAATTCTGAAATAGCTTTAAAATGTAATTATATCAAAAAACCATCAGATCCGCATTGGGGTTATAATACTATTTCATCAGATCCTGTTTATAACAGTGATACTTCTGTTGATTTTGAAATATCAAGCTCCGATGAGACAGAGCTAGTAATAAAGATATGTAAGTTTGCAGGTCTGAGTATAAGAGAAAAAGAAGTATTAGAGGTTACCAATGCTATAGAAACTCAAGAATTTCAAAAACAAAACACTTAATTAGATGCCAAAAATAGGACAAAGCATAACGCAAAGAGAATATTACCAAAATAATGGTAGCGACCCTTCAAGTGAAAACTGGGGAACTTATCAGTATTTGTTGTTAGAAGACATAATTAATAATTTTTTATTAAGTTATGTAGGAGACGACAAGGTAATTAACAAAGTAGATAGAAACGAGGTTGTATTTCACGCTAAAAGGGCTATACAAGAGCTTAATTATGATGCTCTAAGAGAGGTGGTCGGATTTGAAATTCAAGTGCCTGAAACGCTTAAGGTTCATTTGCCGCATGATTTTGTTAGTGCAGCAAAAATATCCTATGTAGGAGACGATGGAATGACACACCCTATTCCACAAAATTACAATTCTAAAATTACAGATTCATATTTACAAGATAATTCTGCTAGTAGAAATATTTTAATGGACAATGATGGTAATGCTTTAAAAGGTACTGCTATAATTGAAGATAATTGGAAAGCTAACACAAATGACAAGTTAACTGAACCAGACTCTTATGCTTTAGGGAAAAGATTTGGTATAGATACAGGTTCTGCTAATCATAATGGAAGTTATCTGATAGACAAAAACAAGGGTTATATATTATTCAGCTCAAACTTAAAAGATAAAAACATAATTATTGAGTATGTTTCTGATGGTTTATATGGTTATGCTGATAGTGAAATAAAAGTACACAAACTTGCAGAGACTTTTATGTATGATTATTTGCAATCTACTATTTTAAAATCTAAGTTTGGTGTTCAGGAGTATATTGTTAGAAGAGCTCAAAAACAATCTTCTGCTTCTTTAAGAAATGCAAAAATAAGACTGAATACTATAAAATTAAGCGAACTAACTCAGATATTAAAAGGAAGAGATAAGTGGATTAAATAATATGAAATTAAGTAGTAATTTTTCAAAAGGAAAACTCAACAAAGATGTTGACGAAAGGTTAGTCCCAAAAGGGGAATATACTGATGCCTTAAATATTCGTGTTTTAAACTCTGAAGGTTCCGATGTTGGAGCTGTAGAGAATGAAAAAGGTAACACAAAACTAACTTTTAATTCAGAGTCAGACAATCCTATGTGTATTGGATCTGTTTCTGATGAAGCTAATGAAAAAATATATTGGTTTGTTGTTAATGATTCAGGACACTCTTTTATATATGAATATGATGTTATAAAAAAATTTAGTGCAGTTGTATTAGCTGACACAAGATCTGGTGATGATCAAGTTTTAAATTTTAATAAATTAAATAAGATTACAGGTATAGATGTAATTTACAATATAGTATCTAATAAAAATTTATTATTGTTTACTGATGGTATAAATCCCCCAAGAAGTATAAGTATTGAAAGAGCTAAAGGTTATGGAACAAATAATTTTGATGAAGACGATATAAATCTTTACAAAAAACCACCAAGAAACGCACCTACAGTTTCACCTTATAATACGCCTAAAATAGACGAAAACTCTGTTAAAGAGAGGTTTTTTTCATTTGCGTATAGATATAAGTATTTGGATGGAGAGTATTCTGCATTATCTGCTTTTTCTAATTATCAATTTATTCCTGGTAATTTTGATCTAGATTTTAGCACCATGGAAAATAAAGCTATGGTTAATGTGTTTAACGCATATAGAATCAAGTATAACACGGGTGATAAAAGAGTCACAGATATTCAAATATGTTTTAAAAACCCAAAAGAGGGTATTGTTTATGTTATAGATAACATTAATAAAAAAGAAAATTATTTTGTAGATAATGTTGAAAAAACAATTTCATTCAGTAATAAAAAAATATATAGAGCATTACCTAAAGATGAAATAAATAGAATATTTGATGATGTACCTCTTACTGCAAAAGCTCAAGAGTTTATAGAAAATAGATTAGTTTTTGGAAACATTACCAGTCAGTATGATTTGCTAGAAAATGAAACTGATACAAATGTAATTAGAATTGATTATAAGGCAGAAAAAGTATCATCTCCTCAAGAAGGAACAGAAGGTACTACAAGTATTGATAATACAGAAAGGAAACTAACTTTAGACCTTACAAATAAGTCTTTAAGTAAAGGGTCATATCTTTTGATCGGAGCAGATTTAGCTTCTGATGAGGCAGGAAGCTCCCCAAATACATATTTTGACGGAACTTTTACTGGAAACAACGCTATACAACTAAGCAAAACATATTCAAGTGCGAGTGAATTAGCAAGCTCTGATGATTTTGTAGAGCTTCTTACATATCTTACAGGTAACTTTGTTCAAAATGTAAGTTCAACTCCACCACCAAATAATTCTACAACAAGTTATGGAGAGTTTTCTGTAGATTCTTCAACTTCTACGAGTATAGTCTTACTAGCTCCATCTATAATTTACGTTGATTCAAGTTCTACATCTTTTACAGAAAACTTTGAGTTTCAAAGTGAATCTTTGTACACATTAAGACCTTCAACTAATAATTTATCTTTAAAAAGTAATAGAAGCTATGAGTTTGGCTTAGTTTATTTAGATAAATATGGTAGATACTCAACCATTATACCAACTACAAGCACTGTAGGAAACGATTCTTCTGAAATATTTGTACCTGTTGAAAATGCTGTAGACATAAATTCTGCAAAACTCACTGTAAATAACAAAGCTCCGTATTGGGCAGATAGATTTAAATTTTTTATAAAAACAAATAGAAATTTACACTATAACATATATAGTACGTTTTACTACGAAGATGGTTTATATAGATGGATTTTACTTAGTGGTAATAATATTGGTAAAGTAGAGGAAGGCACTAATTTGATTGTTAAATCTGATGACAATGGCCCATTGAACAGAGAGGTAAAAGTAAAAGTTTTAGAAGTTTCACACAAAACTAAATTAGATGAAGAGGTTAAAAGATATGATGGAGATGATGCTGATGAGGGCTGGATTGAAGGTAATAAAGATGCTTTTGATAATCCTATAAAAGAAAGACCAGGCGTTTACATGAAAATAAAACCTGTTGGATTTTCTATGGATTTTAACCCATATAATTATGCAGAGTACGAAGGAAGCGATAGAATTCCTTGGGGTCTTTTTAGTTCATCTAATCAAGGGTTTGCTAAAGTAACATTACCTGAAAAAGATGAGTTTGGATTAGCACAGTATTTAGATGGATCCAATTATGTTAATTTGAACATAACTAAAGGTAGTATTATCAATATTAAATTTGATGCTTGGGAAAGACAAGATGCCGAAGGCGATGATTCTAAGTATTATGAGAAAGAATTTATAGTTTCGGGTGACTATACAGGAGACGCCACTACATCAGGATTTGAAAAGTTTATAATAGAAGAAACGGCTTGGGAAAAACCAGTAGGTGAAACTTACTATACTGATAAAGATGAACAGTTTTATTTAACATTTAGTAAGACAGGGTCAGGGTCTGCAACTAGACACAGAGTTAATGTACAAACTACTGAGTACACTAGACAAACAGAAACAGGGTTTTTAGATGCTAAAATAAACCTTATGTTAGTTGAAGGTATTACAATATTTGAAACAGATCCTGAAGATTTAGATAGTGATGTTTACTATGAAACAGAACAAACCTTTGATATTGTTAATGGTTTTCATGTGGGTAACACACAAACACAAACTTCTTCAGTTCCTGGAATATGTGATTTAACTATTGGTAATTGTTTTTCTTTTGGAAATGGTGTAGAAAGTATACAAATTAGAGACGAAAGATTATCTCCTTTTTATGATTTAGATTATAGACCTAATTTAGCGTTACTTGATGGATATAAAAGGGTTTATTTAAAAAACACTTTAATATATTCACAAAAATATAATGCTGAGACAAGTTATAACTCCTTGAATGAATTTAATTCTTCAAGAGGTATTAAAAAAACATTAGACAGTAAGTTTGGGTCTATACAAAAACTTTTTTCTAGAGAAACAGATTTAATTGTTTTTCAGGAGGATAGAGTTTCTAAAGTTTTGTTTGGAAAAGCTTTGTTATACAACACAAGCGGTCAAGCTTCGCTACAAAAAATAGAGGATGTATTAGGGCAAGATGTACCTTTTAGTGGAGAGTATGGTATTTCACAAAACCCAGAAAGTTTTAGCTACTATGCAGGAAGAATGTATTTTGCAGATTCTTCTAGAGGGGTAGTATTAAGACTTTCTCAAGATGGAATAACTCCTATATCTTATTTTGGACTTAAGTCTTACTTTAAAAACAATTTATTTGAATATAAAAATTCATTTAATATAGGTGGTTTTGATCCAAAGCATCATCAATATGTATTATCAATGAATCAATCTCCATTTGGAGTTGTAAATGATCAGTTTGAATGTGATTCAATACTTTCTAGAAACTTTACAGAAGCTTCAGAAACTTACACATATGAATTAAATGCAGAATCTGCAGGAAATGTTACTGTGGCTTACGTTGCTGGGGGAACTTTTAATGCAGTAGTTACAATAAACGGAGTAACAACAAGCAATAATTCTTTAACAGGATCTGGTAACTTTACTGTTGCTTTTTCTGATTCAGATATTGCAGCAAACAGAAAAGCCACTGTAGTTTTAACTTCTGTATCTGCAGGAAATGTTCAGTTAACACATTCTTGTCCAGTAGTGGCTACAAGAAAAGTTACTATTATAGTAGTCAACGACCCGGCTGAAGAAAGTGAATCTATTATTAACAGATATAAAGTAGGTTCTAGATCATATTACTTTGATGAGGATGTCTTTGATTCTTCTGGTGTTACTAGAAACGAAAGTTTTACAGAAGCTAAGGGTTCAGAATATGTTCCTAATAATGGAGAATCAATAACAATGTCTTCTTTAAAACAAAAAGGATATCATACAGGAGATTTTAACACATGTAATAGATTAGGCTATTTAGTCTCGTCTTCTTCTAATCTAACTGTGGATAATATAATAGCAGCTGCTACTTTCCCTACAGTTACAAAAACTGATTTAGCTGATTCTGAAGATAACAGTATTACGTTTACATTTACTGAAAGTTCATCGACAGATAATTTATATTTAGTATTTGATTATATTGACGTATTACCAACGGTAGTTGACGATACTGTTACAGGATTAGCTAATAATGCTTCTACTACAATTAATGTTTTATCTAATGATACCGTTTCAGGTACTCATACAGTTACAATTCATTCATATCCATCTTTTGGGTCAGTGATTGTGAACGCTGATAAAACTATAACATATGATCATGATGGATCTGCAACAACCTTTGATTCGTTTCAGTATAAAGTTACAAAGGAAGGAGCTTGTTCTGCTATAGCTACTGTTGAAATAGGTATACTTGCTTCTGGTGGTGGAGGTGGTAACACAGGGCCATATCCAGTAACTTTAGAGTACGGTAGTATAAGTTGTGCTTCAGTTTGTAGTAATTTTCCAGGAGGAAACTCAGGAACATTTTATGTAGATGTGGGTAGTGCTCAATCTGGAGGTGTATTTGCAATATCTTCAAAGATATATACTGATTCGGATGGTAATAATCCTGCTCCTGCGTATTTTTATACTGATGGAACAGATTGTAGACCAGTATCAGGACAAGGTGATTTAGGTGTAACAACAGGATGTAGTTAATTATGGCAACAACAATAACATTTGACGAAATAAACAATGCATGGACATCATTTCATTCTTATGAACCAGAATGGATGGAGAGAATAGGTAATAGTTTTTATTCATTTAAAAACGGAAACTTATACTTGCATGACGATAATGACACAAGAACTAATTTTTATGGAACAAGTTATGGTTGTCATGTAGAGTTTTCTGCAAACGACGGACCCTCTGATATAAAGCTTTTTAAAGCTGTTTCATTAGAATCAAACGACACAAGTTGGTTTGCTACTTTAGATACAGAATTAGAGCAAGGAGCTATAGGTTCTAGTAGTGACTTGAAGTTTCAAGATAAAGAAGGTATTAAGTATTCTTATATTAGAAGATTATCAGGAGATACATTAAATTTTTCAGAACTATCTATACAAGGATTAGGTAATTTACAATCTATACCTTCGTCTAACAACTATACTTTTTCAAACGCTATACCAAATCAAGTACAGTTTAGCGATCCAGATACAAACGCTGGAGGAGATAGCTTGTATTTCAATGATGGGGCAACAAAACTTGTTGGAGTTATTGATACTGTTTCAGACAAAACTATTACTACAGTATCGTCTACAAACGTACCAAGTGTAAATGATTTTTGTTTTGTTGTTAAAAATCCAGAGTCAGAATCTTTTGGATTAAGAGGATATCACGCTAAAATAAAACTAACAAACAATTCTACAAGTTTCGTGGAGCTATATGCTGTTAATTCAGAAGTTATAAAGAGCTACATGTAATTTTTGTATATTTGTATAATTAAAAAAAAACTATGTTTACAACACTGGGACTTATAACTGGAGCTGCAGGAGCTATAAAAGGATTTATGGGTGGAGCTCAGATGTCTTCAGACGCAAGAAAAGGCTTAAAAAACTTTGAATATCAGGATTTAAGTCAAGGCGCTTTTGACACTCTCAAACCTTCTTTAAAACAAGAACAATTTGCTTTACAACAAATAGGACAACAAAGATCAGGTCTTGTTGATGTGGCTGCAGGATTATCTGCAAGTGATGCTATGGCACTATTAGGAGCTGGTGAAGAACAGATAGGGCAGAAAGAGTTAAATCTTTTAAATAAAATGATTGAAAAAGAGTCTCAATTTGATGTGATGAGAGGACAAGACTTTCAAAGAAGAATGCAAATGCAGGAAGCTAGAGATCAGCAAGAGTTACAAACTTTAAGTCAACAACTTATGGCAGGAGAATCTCAACAAGCACAAGCAATACAAGGACTTGGTCAAATAGCCACGGCATACGGAGTGGCTGAACAAGCAAAAGCAGCACAAGACGGAGATAAAGACCCAGAAAAAAAATTCAGAGAAACAGATTTAGGAGGCTTATTATTGGGAAAGAATAAAGGTGAAGGTTTAGTGGGAGGTTTTGGATCTGGAAAAGGTTTATTAGGGCTTTTAGGAAAAGGTGGCAAAGGTTTGTTTGGACTGATTAGAGGGTTGTTTTAAAATAATAAAAATAATATGGCATACAGAGGAGGCGCATTAGTAAAACCAGTACAAGTAGATTACGGATCAGTAGCTAAGATTTACTCTGCAGGTATGGCTAAGGTTCGAGAAATTAGAGAAGGTGTTCTTAAAGAAAGAGGAGAGCAAACTGCTGCCCTAGCTAAAGCTTCAGATTATGTCGTCACTGGTATTCAGGATCTAGATAACTTGTATATGAAAGCTGGTCAGTTGGCTAGAACTAGAATGCAAGAACTTATAGGTATGAATGATAGAGGTGAGATTTCTAGAAGTGAACTTACTGCCGCTTTTGCAAGAGAAACATCAGAGGCCTCAATTATAAGCAAGATGCCTGAAATAATGAAAAAAAACATAGAGGAGGTTGATAAAGATGATAACCTTTCTTCTTTAACTAAAGATCAACTTACTAATGTATATTTAAATGATGTAAACACTAGAGGGTCTTATGTTGATGGTAATGGAATGAGACAAGATCTCAAACATACTATGGATATTCAACAGATAGGTGGTCAAAAATATATGGTTGCTAATTATGAAATTTACAACCCTGCTACAAAAAAAACAGAAGTAAAGTCTGTTGTAAAGCCCTTAAAAGATGCTGTAAACCCAAATTATGTTAAATGGGAAAAAATAAATGACGAACATACTGTAAAAAAGATAAATAATTTTTCTAATATGCTTGGAGAAAGAAAATTTATCGATCCTGATGGTAATCCTATACAATATAATTTGTTACAAAAAATTCAAGATGATTATTTAGCTGTTAGAATTGAAGATATTAATACATTTAAAAACACCGTAGAAACACATATAAACTCACAAGATGAAAAATTTTGGGAAGCTTATGCGTATGAGCAAATGCAAGTAAGAGCTCCATGGCAAAGCGGTTATTCAGGTCCATTAAAACAACCCAAACTTGATGCAAAATTTAAGGGAATGTATTACGACAAGGAAGGAAAATTGATCGAAGTAAATGAAAAAGATGATGTTTTAGGATTTAAATTTGATGAAAAGGGAGATATTAGCTTAAAAGAAGAAACATTAAAGCTTGCAAAAGCTCATTATAGGTCAAAAGTTTATTCAGGTCTCAAGATAAATCAAGAAATTTTAAGATTCAAAGAAGGTGATGATGTTCCAGTTGTTGGAGGTAATGATTTATCTGAAGCCTTTTATAGAAAATATGAAGATAAATCTAGTAAATCTAAGTCGTATGATCAAGACTGGTTTAGAAGTAGTGTTCTTGGAGAATATATAAACAAAGCTGATTTTAATAAAGAAGGAATACCTGGTGGTTTAAAAAAGGAGTCGTTTGATCAAGAAATGGCAGAAAAAGGTTATTCTATGCAATACCCTAAAGGCGGAAGCGCAATAGATTCAAACTTAGAAAAGATTATACTAAACGATGACGCAATGTTTAACGGTTTCAATGTTCCTGGACAACAAAAGAAAAGTGGAAAAAAATTAAATGAATTTCTTAACATAACTTCATCAACAGGGTTAAAATACAATAACATTAACGGTATTATTGTTGTAACAGGAATAGAAGGTAATCCACAAATATTTGTAAGCGGAAATGCTACTGCTTCTAAGAAAAAAAGTAAAGGACAAGGAGACTTGACTTCTGAAGAACAAACAAGCACAGTAGATATTACAAATGCTATTTCTAAACCACTTTCTAGTCAACAAATTACAAAACTTTTTGAACAAATAAAAAATTATCCATCTTTTCAAAATTGGGTTAATTTAAGTGGTAATAGTAAGTTTAACAAATCTGAAAATGCTTTTGACGCTGTAGTTAAATTTGCAACAGAAGCTTTTTAAAATATAAATTATGATTGTGAACGAACAAGTTAACGAACAACAAAGTGTTTTAGATCCAGACCCAAAGGTAAACATTCAAAAAGCAAAGGATTTTATAATAAAGCTATATAAAGATGGAGGAAGAAAAATTGATGAAAAAAGAGCTCTATTTTTTGCAAAAGATCCTAATTTAAAAAACAATATTGAGGATATATACAGAAGTTCTGGTAACTACAACATTACTCCAAAAGACAAGGGTTTAAGCATATATAACTCTTTCTTATACGAAGAAGAAAGCAACGATGTTGTTGATGAAAAAAAAAATCCAGTCGTCAGAGAAGATATCAATATTCCTGGAATATATTCTTTTGGAGATTCGAAATCACAATTAAAAGAAAATAAACCTAAAATTTTTACAGGCAAAGAATTGAATAAAATTACAGGTCAAAACCCTGTTGTAGAATTTAACGATCCGTTTCCTACATCAGCAACACCTATAGATCCTGACCAGCAAGAGATTCTTAAAGAGCCATCTGACAACAATGGAACTTATTTTGATTTTTCAAAAGGCTCTTATAAGGAAACTATTAAAAACATTCCGCAAGAAATATTCACACAAAATGAAGAATATGTTGTATCAAGTTTGTCTGGTCTTTTAGGAAATTATGGCGTTACTATAAAAGAATCTGGAATTTTTGACCAAGTCATAGTAACAAATGCCGAGAACAAATCAAAAACTTTTAATCTTTTTACAGACGCTTATAAAGCAAAACAAAGACTTCAATACTTAACATCTGGACTTTCAGAAAATGAAATTACAGAAAAAATAAATAATTTAGAAAAAAATAGATTTATACAGTTTCAGGAGTTTTTAACTTCATCTTATAGAAACGCTATAGACTTTAGTTTTTCTACATTTTCTAATGCCGATATTAATGACTTGCCTCAAATCTCCTCTGATTGGTTTGGAAATAATATTATACCTGAACATGAAGACATGAGAAGTATTGTTAAGTTTTTAGATACTGGTAGATCAATTACAGAATACACTGCAGGAGGATTTAATCAAGAATTATGGGAATCCGATTTACAGCTTGCTAATAAGTTGATGAGCAAAAGAAATAAAGAAATTCTTAAAAGAGCTAAAAAGAAACTTAGAAGATCGGGTTCTGGTTATGGAGAAAGAGATTTGGTGGATCCTACAAGGCTAGCTAAAAAAGAAGCAAATGAGTTAAAACAAAAAATATCTGGAATAATATCAAGATATAATGACACAAAAGAAGTTGTTGCTGAAGATTTTGGAAACATATTAAATGCAACTGGAAAGTACAAAGAAATAAATCTAAACGACGCTAATTATTTAAACGCACTACAAGATTCAGGAATGAATATTTCCGATATGCCTTTAGATGCTATTAAAATAAATGGAAAAGCTTCTTCATTAAATGATTTAACTAAAAAGCTTTATGACTTCAATCAACTACAAGAAGTAAGAAAAGGAAATATAAAGATAGAGATAGACGATCCAAATAAAGCAGGTCTTTTAAAAGGATATGTTCAAAAAGCAAAAGAATTAATAAGAACACAAGAAGCTACAAGAAACGGAATATTTGGATGGCAACCAAATCCTGGATCAGCATCAAGTGGTATACTAAACTGGATGAACCAATCTTATGAAAATGTGGAAAACTTTGTTCAAGGCGCGGGATTTTCAGCTTGGGAATTAGGAGTCAATACTGCATACATAGCTTATGATAGTTTAAAAGGACTTGGTGTTGATGAAAAAACAGCTGAAGCTATTGTATATGGACAAACCGGACTCCCTGGTATAAATAATTTTAGAAAAATAATAAACCCTGAATTTTTTAACAGAGTCAAATCTGAATATATTCCTGTATACGATGGAGATTTAGTTAAATCTCAAAGCGCAGGTGAGTTTATATCTAAACTTGTAGACCCTGTAGCAAATTCTATGGCTAGCACAGGAGCTTTTATATTAAATCCAGCTTTTGGATTAAGCTTAGTAGGTGTTACTGGTTATGGGGGTAATTTACAGTCTTATGATCAGCAAATTAGATCTATAAAAGAAAAAAAAGCTCAAGGATTGTTTTTGACAGAAGAAGAGGTTAATCTAGAATCTATGTCCAATACAGAAAAAAGATTAACTTCTTTATTAAAGTCTGGAGTTGAAGTGGGTTTCACTAGTCTATTTACTTTTAAATACTTTAAATCTTTAAAAAAATCCATACCAAAAGATAAAACATCTTTTGATGTAAATGTTTTTTCAAAACAATATTCAAAGCACTTTAAAGAACAATATGTAAGCATGTTCTCAAAACTTACAGGAATAGATAAAAAACTTTTATTAAACGAACTTTCTGAGGAACAGTTGATTGCATTCACTAATTATGGTATAGAAATTGCCGCAGGTAACGAAAAATTTGATAAAGATAAAGCTATTGAACTTTTTACTAAAACAGGACTTGCAACTTTAGGAAGTACAAAAGGTATTTCTCAAGCATTAAGGTTTGCTAACAAAAGAAGACTTAAAAAAGCAGCAGATGGATTAATATTAAACAACTTAGCTGTTAAAGGTGAAAATGAGATTCATATTGAAAGCATGCTTATTGAAAGTCAAATAAAAGCATTTGAAGATGAGTCAGCTGCTAGTAAAACTTCTTTAGATGGTAATGTTGAATATGAATCTTTGATTAAAAGAAGAGTAGTTATAGATTCTGAAATTAATAAGTTTAAGGAAAGAAAAAAACAATTATTAAACACAATGTCTCAAGGAGACAAGATTTCTTTTATAAATAAATTAGCAACATTAGAAGAAAAAATTAAAATATTTAACAATACTGACACTACAGAAGAAACTAGAAGGTTGATTTTAGATGATGTAGATAAAATTAAAAAAGAAATTAAAGACGAGTTGTCAAAATATCCAAGTGAGCTTTCTTATTATTTTGCCGACGATACTATAAAACTTAAGTATGATAATCTAGCAATAAAAGCTATACAAGAAGAAAAGATACAAAATGGAGAAACAAGTTTTACAATAGACTCTCAAGATCCAAAAGTAAAAGAACGAGCTTCTAAGTTGTACTATGAAGATATATTGGAAAATAAAAAAGAGTTTAATAACGAGGTTTATGCTTTTGGTTTTCAGGGATTGTCTAATAGAAATAACGATATAAATAATTTTGTAGAAGATAGTGAGGTTATTGATTTTGATTTAAGCTCAGCAATTAATCAACAAAAAGGATTAGGACAACCAGTTGATTCTGATCAGACTCAAACACCTTTAGAAGATGATTTAGAATTAAATAAAGAAGAAAAAGACGATGACAAAAAAGCTGTAGTAATACCACCTGTTACACCTATAGTAATTGAACCAGAAGTAGAGTCTATTGAAGACCCTGTTGTAGTTAGAAAAAGAAATATACTTGAAAAATTAAACCTTTTTAATGCAGATGGAAATTTTCTCAAAACTTTACCAATTACACAACAAAAAGTTATACAAAAATATTTTTATGATTTAAAAAAGGGTAATATTCCTCAGTATGGAAATGTTGAGTCTATTTTGAAATCACATGAAATCGCAACCAGAATGGCTGCTGATTTTTCAGAAAAAATAAAACTTTCAAGCAGTGGTAATAATCAAGGCTTGGCTATAGATTTGTTAGCCGCTACAAATAATTTGGCACAAAATATATACGCAGGTAAGTTTATACCTGGCGGTTTAGATGTGTTAACAGCTGATGTTTTAATGCAAATGATTGTGAAAGACAATGTAAAAGGAAAACCATTTTATGATTTGGTTCAAGAATCTTTGAGATCAACAGCAGAAGGTCAAAATAAACCTCTTATAAAAGCAGCACAGGAGCGTTTATTATTTGAACAAGAAGTTTTAAATTATAATAAATTATTGTTTAAAAATGCTGCTGCAAAGGGAGAAGACGTTACTAAAATAAAAGCAGCAGACAAAAATCCTAATAGTTTAGTTAATAGTTATGAGCAATTTATTTTAGCTTCTTTACTAAGAAAAACAGGAAAAATAGACCCAAAGACAGGTTTAGATACTGAGTTTATTAGAATTAAAAGTTTAATTCTTCAAGAAAGAAATAGAGCAAAACAAGAATATGAAGACAAAAAAGAACAAGATTATAAAGATAAGTATGATATATGGAATAGTTTAATTAAAAAACTAGATATAGAAAACGCAAAAAATTACAAAGACATTTCAAGCAAGGCTTTTTCTTTTAATGTAAATGCAGTTGAAAGAATGAGATCAATGTTTGAAGAAAATTATGAAGGATCTGTGTCTAGAATTAGAGATCATGAAAATGGAGATAAAACATTTTTTAAAAAAGGAAGCTACATACCTTTATTTATGAGGGGAACAGATTCTTCAAAAATTAGTGATTTTTTTGGAGAAAACTCACAAAGCTTAAATTCAAGCTCATTAAAAGACAATACAGGCGTAAATTTATTAGATGAAAACATGAGACTAAGTCCTGGAAATTTTTTTAATAGTGTTTATGCAGCAAACAGAGGGGTGAACATGGAAATAACTGCATTTAAGAACTGGCAAACATTAGGTAATCTTTTAGACAGCAAAGTTTTTAATAATTTATTTGAACAGAGTAATCAAAAAGATAGGTTGTTTAATGCGCTAAAGAAAAGAAAACAATTCTTCTACGATGATGTAAGAAGAACAAACATGAAAGATATAGACATTACTAGTCCAAAAGGAGGTGGAATGAAATTGTTAAGCGACGTTGCAAACGCTGCTTACGGTAGTATTAGTGTAGTTGCTTTAGGTAGATTTGACCAGGGTTTTAGTCAGTATAGTAGTGCTGTCACCGGTTCAATGCCTTTATTCAGAAATAAAATAGCTAAAGAATATGTTCAACAAAAAAACATTTTATATACGACTTTTACAAATAGCTTGACTAATAAAACTTCTACTGATGGTGATATTAAAAAAAGAATACAAGGGTTGTTAGGAAGTAAAGATTTACAAAATTTATATTCAAAGTCAAGAACAGGTTTTAGAAATTCAATATTATCGGAGCTTGCTATAGATCAAAATCAATCATTACCTGCTGATTATTATGCAGGTGCTTTTAGATTAGACAAGGATAACCCTGATTATAAAAGTTTGTTTTCAGATACAGCAAGATATACTTTTGATCAAGTTATAAATCTTTTAAACACATCTAATAATTTGTCTTTAAATTTTTGGCTTGCAAATGGTGATAAGCTTGCGGCAAACAATGTGTTTGAGGCTCACTATTTAGATTATAAAGTTTCTAAAGGAGAAAAATTACCTAAGGATATGAAATTATGGTGGGCTGAACAAAATAAAAATCCTGATCTTGAAGCAGTGAGACACGCTGATTACAATATTGCATTGGTCATGAGACAAACAGATGCTGTGAGTGAGGCTGCTTTGTATCAACAAAATGTAAGTGAAGGAAAAAAAACAGCTATTAGAGCTGCTATTCCTTTTCAAAAGTTTATATTAAATGTTAAAGCAGATATTACAAATCAAATTTCTGTAATTTTAGATCCAACCATCCCAGAAGAACAAAAAGATTTTGCTAAAAAAAGATTGCAAGGTAGAGTTAGAGAGATAATGTCTTTTAATATTATAAAACAAACAGGAATGGCTTTAAGGGTAGCTGGTTTTGGTGGAACTTTAGCATTAGCGTTGGGTGTAGATATGGATGATATAGAAAAACTTGGGGGGCAAAATAAATTAATAGCCCAAGATTGGTTGCCTGTAATATCTGGCAATGAACAGTTTGATTTTAGTAAAACTTCTAAACAAAATGCTGAAAGTATAGAAGATTATAATATAGCCGTGGAAAACTACAAAGTTCTTTATTCACATGCTGAAGCAATGAATAAATTTAGCATGACGTATGAAAATAAATACATTGCTAGACAAAAATATGGATCAACGGAAAGTGTTTTAAAAGATTTAATTGGTACAATGAATCCTTTGCCTAGAGTCAGTTTTGCAGAAGACGCATTGATTTTGTTGGCTAATGAAAAATTTGGTACAGATATAAGTGAATTTATTTCAAGTGATATTGATAAAACACAAACCATAGATGGTTTTATAGACGCTGCGTTTGATAATCTTGGTATGCTTAGTATTGGTGTGGAGCAGGCTCGAAGTATAATGGCAGCAAAAGAGTTATATAGTGATGGTTCATATAGTAAATACGCAGGTGCTTTTGGAACTCAGACAAGTTATTTAACGGCTAAAACTCCACAAATGAGAAAGGCTGTAAATGAAGCTGTTCACCAGTTATTTAAGTTAAGATTGCTGGCTTTAACTATGCCTGGATCACCAAGAGCTGAGCTAGACAAAATTGCTGATGGATTAGAAAGAACTATTGAACAAAGATTTACACAATCTAATCCAGATCCAAATTATATGTTATTATTAGAAGGTGGTCCATTAAATAAAGAAGACTATGAAAGATCTACCTTAAATCAAATGAAAAAAGCTAGAGAATAGTTTCTTTTATTATTCTAATCACTTCTAAGCAGTCTTTCTGGTTTCTTGGCATAAGTAACACTGGATTTATACTATTAAGCGTTAGATGGCGTTTAAACAGCTTCCATACCATTGGAAACCTTTCGTTTGGATTACCTTTACATTCAATTATAAATCTAGGAGGGTCTTGTACATCTACAAAGTCAGGAGTATATGTTATGGGCAATATTTTTTTAAAGCCTTTATCGTGTAGGTATTTTTTCTTTGGGGTTTTTTCGTAAGAAGAAAAAGGCAACTCAAATCCGTCAATGATTGTGAACTTGTGTGATTCGTATCCAGCTTTTATTTTGTGAGCCTTCAAAAGTAAATACATGTGAGACTCCAGCTTTGATTGAAATTGTATTCCATCAATCTTAGTTTTCTTGTGTCTTGTAATTTGCCTGTTCTTTTTTTTATATCTATTCATCTACGTCCTCTAAATATAAGTAAAATGCACTAGATATTGAAGGTAATTTCCATAAAGCTTCAGTTATGTTCTTGGCATATATATTTAAATTTGCGTATTTCTTTTTTAAAACACCTTTATTTATTTCTTCTGATAATACAGGGACATACTTTTTAATATCATTTATACCTGCCCAATATAAAACACTATTTACATTTTGTTCTATTTCTTCTTTTTCCATCAAATACTCTACAGCCATTTTATTATCTACGTTCAAGTCTTTTGAAATTAAATAAACATGATTGTCTTGGTAGGTTAAGACTTCCACATTTCCATCATCAAAAACATATATATAAACAAAAGAGTCTTTTAAAATTTGTTTAATATCAATATTTTTAATTATACTTCTTATCAGTCCTAATTCTTTTTTTTCAGGATCTTTGTTGATGAATATTTTGTTTCTATAGTTCACAACATAAATTTATTAAAAAACCCCCAAAAAATTTGAGGGTTCTTAGGGATGAAAACTAAAACAGTGATATTTGAATATATCGTTACAAATATAATAATTTTATTCTTCATATGGGTTCTCATCAAAACCATATTCATAATTAATTGTTAACACTGCAAAGTGTAGTTTCCATGTGTACCAATTCTCTTTTTCAGTAGGGTCATAATATTCAAAACCAACGATAAGACCTTCATGTGGCCATCTGAAAACGAAAGAAACCATTGTCCATTCCATACTAAAAAAGATGTGTTAACCTAGCCACTTGTCCGTGTTCTGGATGATGTAAGAACCCTTCTATTGCTTTAGGTGCATGTTGATAACCATTTCTATGGTGCCAAGAGTCTGCCGAGCTTGGACTTCTTAATGATTCTACTGTAACACCGGCAAAATCTTTAGAATTTTTATGGTGAACATGATGAGTATAAACGTATCTGTGTTTACATTTTGACCAGTTATTTTTAGATTCAACAGCCATAAGTAAAGGAAGATCTCCTGTTTTTGCGCCGTCACCATGAGTTGTTCCTATTAGATTATTTCCGTAAGCATAATATTTTCTATGAGATATACTTACATCAAAACTAACTTGTGTTGATTTTCTAAACCAACTTCTTATTACGTCAGCTAAAAAGAATCCGTTAGTATAATCATGGTTTGAAGGATTATAAGTTACATGGAGATCCGCTACAGACATTAACATTTCTATAACTTCTATATAAAGTTTTTTAGCTTTTAAAAAGTTATCGTACCACATTCCGTCTGTATCTTGTGGAGTTCCTGAAGTTGTTTGTCTTTTAGGAGTGTCAATGTGTAGTATGTCATTACCAATAATTAAAAGAACCTTGTCTATAGTATATCCAGAAGACTTATCTAATATACCCTGGACACCCTCTTTAACTCTTTTAACAGCTATTTCCGTATTGTAATCCTCTCCTGTTTCAAATGAATCACTAAGTTTACCTATGTGAACATCGGCAGGGTCTATAACTAATAAATGTGCATTTTTAGATTTTTTTCTAACTATTTTAGGATAATTTGGAGAGTGTTTATCCATCATATCCATAATATCTTGTGAAATATCATGATAAGATATTGTTTCAGGTCTTACCTGTACAGAATATTCTTTTGTTTTATCCCAATACTGACGTACATTTTCAAAATTAATTCCTCTTTCTTCACAGTATTTGTATACTCCGAAATGCCTTATCTTGTTTAACTCTAGTTGCTGAACTCCAGAAAGCCAAGTTCTAAACTTGGTTCTTCCTTTTTCTGCTGGTCTTGGTGGTATACCTAAAGCTTCTGATTCGCTTTTATTAATCCAAATTCTTTTTTTACCGCTCATGTTTCCATACGTTTTTTAATTTCTTTTAAATCATATATAAGAGAGTTGATTGTGCCTTTACATTCTTCGAAGTCGCCGTCAGAGATTTCTTCAAAAGCATCGTTTAGTTTATCATGCATTTGGTTGAAGGTCCTTATAAGATATTTCTCTCTGTATTCTAAAGGCATTTTATTTATCTATTATCATAGATACTTTTTTAGGTTTGGTCTGAAATATTCTGATCCTTTCATTATTTTTCCATCATGTCTTTTTAAAACTTTTCCGTTTTCTAATTTGCTCATATTCGATTTATGAACTTCAAAAAACATATCTAAAAATTGTTTATCAATACCATGTTGAACTATAAACCCAGATAATACATAGAACATGTCTATAATACTATCACAGATTTCTACTAGGTCTTTATTTTCACAAGCCTCTAAGTATTCGTCTAATTCTTCTTTAAGTAAATTGTATTTTAAATTATATTGCTCTTTTTCAATTAAGCAAGGAGTCTTTGATATTGGTAGCCCAAAAGAACTATTAAATTCTTTGATTGATTTAATAATTGATTCTTCGTTGTTAAAAGTAGCCATTTCCAATTATTTACATGGAAATGTAGTGATTTTTTTGTTGATAATCAAGATTTCATTAAAAGTTTTTCTTAAATCCTCAATATTTACGTAAGAAGCTGTTGATTTATGAAGCAAATGAACTAGCTGGTGTATTAAGCCTTCGTCAGAAAGAATCTCTCTTGTAGGTAGATTTTTAATCCAACAAACGTAACAAGCAAAATGTAAAGCTTTTTGTGCATTTTCTATAAATGTTTTGTTGTCCATGATTGTGAACAGATCGTATTGTTTTTTTAATCCTTTAGTGTCAAGCAGGAACGTTTTGTTTTTGATCTTGTATTCTTGTTGCCAATTCGATATAAAGCTCTCTTGCTTTTTCTTGTAGTTTTTTTTGATCATTTTTTACGTTATATAGTTCTTTACCTTTTTTCTTTCTCCCTTTAAAATTAATTTCTATTGTCAAGTGTGTTTGATTCTGTATTACAGGATAAATTGTAATTCCATTGTCAATACAAATTTTTATTGCTTCGTGTATTTCCATTAGATTTCTAATTTATTAATTGTTTCAAAGTCTATGTCAAGCATTTGCTTTGTTTTAAACTTATTGTTTTCGTCAATCCAACAACTGTTATCCCATATAGGTATACCTTCTTTTAAAGTAGTATATCTACCGTTATTTACATCCCAACAATATGTTGTATGTGCTTGGTTTTCTCCAAGATTTGAAAATTTTACTTTTAAAACCTTGACTTTTACAGTTCCTTCTTCATAATCTCTATGTACAAGTATACAATGAGGACTCATATCATAAAATTCTCCACCACCTTTTACACTATAAAATGTAGGTTCCATTAATTTACCGTTATCGCTTTGTGGTTTTGTTGGATGAGCAACTAATATGCATATTACGTCATTCTTTTTACAAAAGTTATCTATTTTGTTTAAGTAAATATTTGTGTAGTCGTTTATTGACGCATTCAAATTGTCTTTATCTCTCACTTTATTGTATGGGTCAATAACTAAACATCTAATACCCATTCTTTTTACAAGTTCTTCTCCCTTTTTTAAAACTTTATCAAGATCAAATCCATCTTCATAATCTATAAAGAAAAAGTTTTTATTTACATGCTCCAAACACCTCTTCCATTTATAACTTTGTGTCTCTTTATAGTTTGGTGTTTCTCCATAAATTTTTCTAACAAGTTTGTCTACATGTAAGTATTGTGGAAAGTTTTCTGTTGATGCATAAGCTGTTTTCCATCCATGCAT
>Ga0233402_1000032_pt1 | contig 52182 bp, 70 predicted proteins | sample 54DmetaG_FD_182705 | JGI IMG/M metagenome (GOLD analysis project Ga0233402, IMG submission 182705) | Seawater microbial communities from Monterey Bay, California, United States - 54D | ecosystem: Environmental > Aquatic > Marine > Coastal | place: USA: California | collected 2016-11-11 | reverse complement strand
TACAATACTAAATAACACTATGAAAACTATACCATCACTAAAAGGACAACAGCAAAATTCTTTTAAGCTTGTTCTACTAGGCATTGCGAGCTTATTGTTAGCATCATGTGTAGTACCTACCGAGTATGCTGTAACAGTACCTACAGTACAGACGAGGACATATATCACTCGCCCAGCATACAATACATACGCAGCCCCATCATGCTACCCATCTAGGACATCATATAGATATAGATACAATAGACATTCATATAGTAAGTGTGGAAGGTATTATTATACACCATGTGGTAGTAGGTTTATTAGATACTAATATAATATAACAATGTACTTATCAGAGACTGGGTTGGTTCTAAGAATAAGGGTTGTACTAGAGAGAAGGTTTGTCTAGAGAGAGCGGGCTCTATAGACAGTGGGCGTTCGAGATTGTTAATATATAGAGGTGAACGAAAAAGGATAATATAGCCATGGCTCGCATAATTTTTTTAGCGCTCGAGAGATATCCCCTATATACGGAATTTCCCCGGGGTTACTATAAAATCTAACAATCTAACATAAATAACTATATGCAACACAATAACTGGGGTAAAGATAGAGATGATCTAGCATCATTGGCAAGTAAAGTAATCACTGAGAGTTACGAAGCCGGAGAAGACAAGGATGCAGAGTATCTTGCAGCACATGGTGAATTACCTGAGTCACAGGCTGATCTAGATAGACATGAAGCTAGTAAGTCAGAAGGTGAAGAGTGTCCACTAGACATTAAGTCACTAGATGCGCAGCAGTACGAAGATCTACTTCATAGTATGTTTAAGCTTACACACGCTGATGCAGAAGAGACCGGTGATACAGCATTCGAAGATACAGCTAGCTACTTAAGACTGGCACATGAGGCATATCAGGGCCGTCGGGGTAACTAAACATCACTAGTATTCAGACTTTATTAATTCTCTAATGCCTCTGTGTGTTAGAGAATTTTTTTTGTCCTCTTGTTTATAAAAGGAACTATCGTATAATTGGTATATGGCTAATACAAAAGATCTACAAGAAGTTATCGATGACATTCATGAACGTAATAGGAACGTTGAGTATGACACTGATAGAGAGGAAGCATACTATAAGAAGATGGAGAAGCTCTATAATGCGTATGTTGACGAGAATGATGAGATTACTAAGAAGTATAAGATCAGAACATACTTCCTCTTAGGTGCTATTGTCTCAGTGTATATTGGATTCTTTGTTTGGAAGGCTATGACATAGTGAGCGGCATTTTGCTCCGCGGTGCGGAGCTCTTAGTGAGCGGCATGCTGCCTTCGGCGGTGTTATGTTTTTTTTGCAAATTATTATACTGTTGCTATAAATAACTATATACTATGAGTATTCAGAAAGACAACGAAGCCATGGCAAGACTGTATACAGAAGGTGTGCAGGATAAGAAGTATGATAAGTGCTGGGACGGGTATAAGAAGGTACCTGGTAAGAAGCGTGGTGAGTCTGGCTCATGTGAGAAGATTGAAGGTGAAGAAAATGCTGAAGATAAGCATAAGGCATCTAAACCTGGTATACTCTCTAACCAGATTAAAGGTAAGATTACTTGCTCAAAGGCAAAGAGCCTGAGAAGTAGTACTAAAGATAAAGGTTCACATACAGCCAAAGCAGCACAGCGCTTCCTTAACTACCACGACTGTGATGAAGAAGATGCTGGAGCTCCAGCTATGTTTAAGTCTTATCTTGTAGATATGTTTGAGCAAGAGTATGGTAGTAATCAAATTTATTTTGACGACTTTAAAGAGGATATTGGTGAAGCCATTGATCAGAAGAAGGAGTATGACCTTACCAAAGAAGAGGATGTTCTTGCACAAGCTATTAAAGCTAAGATGAGCATGGGCTTAGAAATTGAAGAGGCTAAACAGAGTCTTAAAGATGATGTACTCTCTGGTAGTTTTGACGAGGATATTCTTGCTTCATCAGGTATACCTGAAGAAGATGCTGAGTACAAAGGACGTAAGGTAACGTTGAATAAGCCAACTCGTGGTGATGTTAAAAAGTTTAAAGTATATGTTAAGGATCCTAAGACAGGTAACGTTAAGAAGGTAAACTTCGGCGACCCTAACATGCGTATTAGAAAGTCTAACCCAGGTGCACGAAAGTCATTCAGAGCTAGACATAAGTGTGATCAAAAGAAAGACAAGACCAAAGCAGGTTACTGGTCATGTAAGAAGTGGTAGATATGAAAAAGATAATTAAATTCCTAAAATCAATAATTCGTAGAGAGCCTACAGCTTGGATTGATATCGAAGTTGCAGCTGAAAAGGAAGAAGCGTTAAGTGTAGAAAAGGATGTTAACACTCTATCATGTGGTAGTGTTGTAATCACCTATAATCCTGAAGCTAACAACATTACTGTTGGAGATACTGAGCTTACGGTTACTACAAGAATTCTTACTAAGGTAAACAATGTCCTAAAGAAGGATGGTGTTGAGACTATTAGTAAGGAGGATTGGTCTGAGTTCGAAGATGGTATTATAGTATCACAAGGCAAAGGTAAAAACACATACAACGCGCTACGTAAGAAAGTTAAGTAATACACTTGACTAAATAGAGAATCATATTAATATATAATATATGATTCTTGTTGTACCTGTATCACAGACAGATGACGAAGTCCTTGAAGACTTTGTACGCGTGTTTAATTTATTTGGACCCTACCCGGGTCATGATCTTGTTGTAGTTAGCAGGCCGCGTGATCATATTCTGGCTCGTGAGACCTATAGACGTATCGAGCATAACTTTGAACGTGGTTGTAAGATTCATCACACGTTCGATATTGACGGTAGGCTCGGTTGGCCTGGAGGACCTAACCATTATTGGTTAGAGACAGCTAAGTATCTAAAGGGTGACGAATATACCAACACGGATAAGCCATGGCTGTTCTTGGAGATGGATATGACGCCGCTCTGTAGAGGTTGGGCTGATAAGCTTGAAGCTGAATATCACGAGGAAGGTAAGCCATTTATGGGTAACTTATCATGGACTACTACCACTACAGGTGATCAAGAGATGGTCAAACTATGCCAGCATCTCGTTGGTGCGGCTATCTATCCACCAGATATCGGCATATATTCAAGGATTTGGACGTATGTTAATAATATAAATACAGCATGGGATGTCTTATGTCAGTGGGAGTTTCCGCCGCATGCGCATGATACCAAGCTGATACAACTATGTTTCAGGACGTGTAATTATAGCAAGTATCTTGATGACTCTGGTAATTATTTCGTTCAAGGTGAAGATAGAGAGGAATGGCCTGATCCGACATATACATTTAGTGAGCCTGTTAATGTACGTACAGCTGTACTGTTACATGGCTGCAATGATGGTTCATTAGCCCGGTTAGTGTATGAAGATGTAACTGGAGAGAAGATAGAAGATAATAGTGAAGAAGTTGATGAGTAAGAAGTTACCAGTATTTTTTCACATACCCAAGAACGCCGGGACATTTATGATCCGGCAGAGCTTAGCTGTTATGAAGCAGCATGCAGCAGGTAGAGCGTGTTGGTATATAGATGTACATCAAAATGACTCATCTATTTTTAGATTTTTATATATAGGTGACCCACCAACGAGTGGTAGTTATACAAAACTAAACCCTATTTGCTATAAGGTAGATATAAATGATTTAGATATAAGTGATAAGAATATATTCTTTGTAAAGGTATCTGATGAAGGCTTTAGAAACTATAAAGAGACCTTATATAGTATTCTACCGGAATATATAGAACCATATGAGTTTATCTTTTTGAGAGATGTTTATGAAAGAGTGCAATCACTATATACCTATATTCAATCACCAGATTCTGCTCATGAACCAACCCATAGAGCGTTTGGCGGTAAATCATTTATAGAATATCTCAACTCATCACAACTCGAAGGGTCTTGGTTAATTAGAAATATACATAATTTACCAAATAATATTGCAGTAACTCAAGAACACTTTAATAAAACATGTGAGCTTCTAGATAACATGCGTGTATATAATACGACCGAGACATCAACAGCATTAGCAGAAGTATATAAAGAGTGCTATAATATAGATACTAGTAACATTAAAGAGCAAATCTACAATAAGACTGCTAATAAGATAGATGTGCCTTTTGATAGTTTAGATGATCAAACACAGCATGCCTTTTTAAATCAAACGAAATGGGATCAGCTAATATACAGGAGATATATAAAATGATAGTTAAAAAGGGAATCGAGGCGCAACAGTTAATCTCAACTTAATCAATTCTTAAAGACGTGAAATCTAAATACGAAAAAAAAATAAAAACATCTATCATAACAATAACTTACGACAAAGATCTTGAGTTCTTAAAATACAATTTAAAATCAATTAAAAAATTCTGCGAAGGATATAATGAAAACATAATTGTTATTGATGATCATGAAGATGATTGTGCGAAGTCTCAAAGATATCTAGATTCAATTAGTCAAAAATATTTCATTGACGAAAAAGCTAAAAATATTAAACACGGTTATGTGAGGCAACAATGGATTAAGTTGCTCTCTGATAAGTATGTTGCGGATAATACTGACTACATTCTTCATATTGACAGTGATAGTGTATTTAGTGCTGAACATAACCCTGATGTGTGGTTCAAAGATGGGAAGCCCGTCATGCTTCGAACATCATATGATATGTTATTTAAAAAGATGAAAAGACCAATAGAAGGTGTTCAGCGGTGGCAACAACTAACGAGCGAAGCTTTAGGTTTTGATGTTGGGTATGAATATATGAGAGGTATGCCATTGGTATATCCAAAGAGATTGTTTGGTGAACTAAGAAGCTATATCGCTCGAACGCACGGTTGCAGTTTGTTTGATTATTTAAAAGATAAGCCAACTATATCTGAGTATAATATATTAGGTGCTTATGCTTATAAATATATGCGAGATGAGTTTTATTGGATTACCCAAGATGAAAACCATGACGAATATATGAACTTTGTACATAACGCTAAACATAAATATATGCAGCATTATTCATCTCGAGAAAAGCAGCAGCCGATAAGATATATAGATCTTAACGACAAAGACAACCCTTTATCAAAATTATTGGATATAGTTTGTGTACCAAAATAATAAAAAAAACATGAAAGTACGAATATTTATAGTAACTTACAAAGATTTTAACTATTCCATAGATCCAGTTCAAACGATCTCCTTCTAACCAGACCTTTACGTATCTTACCACCTGCTATGCGATACATTGGAAGCACTTCCTTTACACTATCGTAATTACCATCGTTCAATCTACCCGGCTTACCAACCAGCTGACTGAGAGCACCTCTACCACAGTTATATGTAAAGCTCGTTAACGCTGCTAACTGATTACTATTAAGTGGTACCTTGACAATAGACTGTACTACTTTTTCCGTCTCCCTTAATTCTCTCTCAAGAAGACTACTAGCTTCCTCCTCAGTTATATTACCTTTATTGACAGCAGATCCTGTATGACCATATCCAATAGTCTCTTTACCACCTGAGCAGACGTATTTCTTTGCTCTAAAGCCTTCAAAGTGCTTAACACCATCTAGCATCTCATTCCACGAATCATCTTCTTGTGAATCTAGATCATATTTAACTTTTGGTTTAACAAGTACAGGCTCTGTTGGCTCAGCCTCCTGCTCTAAATCCTTAAGGACCTCTTCTGCAGCTGCATCAAACTTCATATCTGTTATTTGATTATCTGCTATCTTTATAGCTTGTATCTTTTGCTCAATAGGTTCAGTCTTACTATCAATCAGACTCTTAATATAATCAGCCTCATATGCACCAGCCCCAAGAGCTAATAGTGATAGTACTACCTCTTTAACACCTTCATCAAATTGTTCAGTCATTCTTGTATATTTATGCTAAAAGTTAATAAATACTATTATGTCACATAAAAGCTTTAAACAATTCTTTAATGAAGAGTGCGGATTACGTCACAGCGACGAAGAAACATACACATCTGAACAGCTAGATGACCTTAGTGATGAAATGAAAACAAGGTACTGGTGGCAGGATTTAGATGCAGGTCTTGAGGGCGCGCATTCTGATAGATGGAAACAAGACCCACGCTGGGAGGGTACATCACATAATGATGATAGAATAGAGGAAATAGAGGGCATATTAAGGCGTAATGGTAGGTTGAACCGACCCGTTATAGAGTGGCCAAAAAAATCGTAAAAGAGTGAGAAAATAGTCTGCTATTGAGTCAGGTTGTACTAAATACTTTCTGGAGAGAGTAGCTGGAGTTGGCTACTTTCCATAGTATAATTAAACAAGAACATGAGCAGAGTATCATTAAACAACATTAGTCCTTCTCGAAAGAGGAGCTCGGGTATAGAAGTAACGAACGGAACATCTAACTGCCTTAATACACGTAATGATATTTGAAGAGCAGGTTTCAAGAAAACCTAACCAGTATCCATGGACCGAGCAGTTCATTGAAGCGATGCATAATGGCTTTTGGACAGATAAAGAGTTTGGGTTTAAGTCAGATGTACAGCAGTTTAAAGTTGTCCTTACTGATCAAGAGAGAGAGATTATTATTCGTACTCTTAGTGCTATTGGTCAGATCGAGGTAGCTGTAAAAACTTTTTGGGCTAAACTGGGCGACAATCTCCCACATCCATCTCTACAGGACCTTGGATATGTTATGGCTAACACAGAGGTCATTCATAACAATGCATATGAGAGATTACTTTCTGTGCTTGATATGGAGGATGTATTTGAAGAGAACCTTAAGTTAGACTTTATTCAAGGCCGTGTTAAGTATCTTAAGAAGTATACACATAGATTCTATAAGGATAGTAAGAAGCAGTATCTTTATGCTCTTATTTTGTTTACTTTGTTCGTTGAGAATGTATCTTTGTTTTCTCAGTTTTACGTTATTAACTGGTTTGCGAGATTTAAAAACGTTCTTAAGGATACTGACCAGCAAGTTAAATACACACGTAATGAAGAGAACATTCACGCTATGGTAGGCGCACAGCTTATTAATACCATTCGTGAAGAGTATCCTGACTTGATTGACGACGAGTTGATTCAGCGTGTATCTCACGAAGCAGAAGAAGCCTTTAAGGCAGAAGCTAAGATCATTGACTGGATGGTTAATGGTGTTGATGAGGAAGGTTTATCTGCAGAGGTATTGAAAGAGTTTGTTAGAAGTAGAATTAATGATTCACTTGAAATGATTGGATTTAATCCTGTTTTTGACATTGATAAAGATAAAATAGCCAGTACAATATGGTTTGAAGAGGAGTTACACGGTAACTCTATGACCGACTTCTTCCATGGTAGACCAGTTGAGTATGCCAAGAAGAACCAGTCATTCTCTGAAGACGATTTATTTTAACTGATTTTATGAAAAAAAGAATATACTGGCTTAATAAGGACTCGCGTAAATTTCTAGAGCGTGGGTATCTACTGGAAGGTGAAACACCAGAGCAGCGCATTAGAGATATTGCTGAGCATGCTGAGAAGATTCTCGGTATTGAAGGTTACGCAGATAAGTTTGAAAACTATATGCATAGAGGCTTCTACTCGCTAAGTTCTCCTGTATGGAGTAACTTCGGTAGAGAGCGTGGACTTCCTATTAGTTGTTTTGGTTCCTATGTACCTGATACTATGTCAGGTATTCTAGAGAAGACTGCTGAGGTAGGTATTATGACTGCTCAAGGAGGTGGAACATCTGGTTATTTTGGTGATATCAGAGGCCGTGGTGCTCCTATTTCTACTGGTGGTAAGTCAACAGGAGCTGTTCACTTTATGGAACTTTACGATAAACTAATGAATGTTGTTTCCCAAGGGAACGTTCGTAGAGGTTCCTTTGCTGCTTACTTACCTGTTGACCATCCAGATATTGAAGAGTTCCTTAAGATTAGATCTGAGGGTAATGATATTCAAGATATGTCTATTGGTGTTACTGTCAGTGATGAGTGGATGAAGTCCATGATTGATGGTGATAAAGAAAAGAGATCTATTTGGGGACTTATTATTAAGAAGAGATTTGAGACTGGTTACCCGTATGTATTCTTTGAGGATAATGTTAACAATCAAGCACCTAATGTTTATAAAGATAAAAATGAAAAGATCTACGCTAGCAACCTTTGCAGTGAGATCATGCTACCTTCTAACCCAGCGGAGAGCTTTGTTTGCTGTCTCTCAAGCTTAAACCTACTTAAGTGGGATAAGCTCGTTGATACCGATGCTGTTGAAACGCTTGTATACTTTCTTGACGCTGTTATTTCAGAGTTCGTTGATAAGACAGAAGGTATGCAGTTTATGAATGCACCGAGACGCTTTGCTCTTAATCATAGAGCATTGGGGGTTGGAGTGTTAGGATGGCATTCGTATCTGCAAAAGAACATGATAGCGTTTGAGTCCATGGAGGCAAAGATGGTTAATGGTACTATCTGGTCGACGATTCGTGAGAGAGCAGACAAAGCATCTGTGGAGTTAGCTGATATGTTTGGTGAAGCGCCTATACTTGAAGGATATGGTAGACGTAATACAACCACTCTTGCTGTAGCACCAACTACTTCAAGCTCATTTATTCTCGGTCAGGTATCACCATCTATTGAGCCTCTTAACTCTAACTACTTTGTTAAAGATCTCGCTAAGGGTAAGTTTACTTTTAAGAATCCTGAGCTAAGAAAGCTTCTCACTAGAAAGAAACAAAATACAGATGATGTATGGAGATCTATTCTAGTACACGGAGGGTCAGTTCAGCATTTAGATTTTCTAGATCAAGAAGAGAAAGACGTGTTTAAGACCTTTGGTGAGATTTCTCAGAAGGAGATTATTATTCAAGCTGGTATTAGACAAAAGCATATTGATCAAGGCCAGTCTCTTAACATTATGATACCACCTACAACTAAACCAAAAGAAGTAAATGAGCTTATGATCTTCGCTTGGGAACAAGGTATTAAGTCATTATACTATCAGCGTAGTGCTAACCCAGCTCAAGAGCTAGCTAGATCTATTCTTACATGTAGTACTTGTGAAGGATAATAATAGTTGATTAATTAAACATCTATATTAAAATATAAACATGAAATTAACTCGAGGTAAACTAAAAGGTATTAGAAGAGGTTGTCACGCTATTTCTGGTACATCTAGACGTAAGACAAGTAAAATATATAAAAAACGTTATAGAGGTCAGGGTAAATAGAATAAATACTGTTATGATTAAAAGAATCAATGATAACTCAGTTAGAGTATGCTGCGGTGGTAAGGGCTGTCCTGTTGTTGAAAAGCAGGCTGATGGTCGTTATAAGGTTACTGATGATGATGGTAATGTCATCATTATTAAAGCAGAGGAGCTAGAATTAATGGGTGATGCTGTTAAAACTATAGGTGGAAGTGATGACACACTTATCTGTGGCTGATTTAATATTTCTCACCTTTACATCATATGGCTTATGCTATATTCTAATGTATGGTGAGATTTTAAATTACTTTAGAAACAAGCTGACGAAGATTGAGTTCTTTCGTCAGCTTCTTTCTTGTGCTTTATGCACAGGCTTCTGGTGCGGTATTATATTTATACCATTTACATGTAGTATATTTACACCTCTATTTTGCGCATGTGTATGCTACTTCTTACACCTAGTTAAGGAAATAATGTGTAATAAAGCTTATCCAGACGATTAAAGCTTTTCGATAAAGTCTTTTAAGGTATTAAGAGCTACCAAATCTGTAGCATCGTTAAAGTTTTTTTTGTTACAGATAAGCTTATCAACTTTTGATAAAATCGCAGCCACCTTATCTGCTTCATTACAGCTTGATGCATCACTGTTAACGTTAATAACATATGTATGTTTTAGGACATTTTCATACATTAAGCTTATCTTATCATTATCATTCATAATTAGAGTCTCTCTATAAATTGCTTTAGCTCGTTGAGTGCTATTATAGTCTTTGTATCCTCAAAGCTTTCTGCGTCAGTCATAAGACTTTTCACTTTTTTGATAATATCATTTTTCATAAGTGTTGACATATCGGTTTCCTCATCACAAACTCCTGCGTTGTTATTACTGCTACTAATATTCTTTGCATGCGCGTTAATAGACCCACCAGGTAGTGTTGTTGGTAGTTGGTGACCGAGGGTATGGTTTTGATTTGCAGGTTCACTTGCTGGGTAAGATCTTGTAGTTATAGGTGCCCGTAGTGGTGCACGTGCAAATGCTTCATACAATAATCCCATTTCTTTATAGTCATCCATATACTTATTTAATTGATTAAATCAAAAAGTATATTATAATAATGCTATATGAAAGAAAAGATTATCGGTTACGATGTAATAGATTTTTTAACGAAAAGTATTGCTCTTCGTTTTAAACTTAATGGAAAAGACTTTACACACGTTATTGGCATTGCACGTGGTGGAATGATTCCGGCGACTATGATGAGTTATTTATTTAATGCAAAGCTATTATCGTATGATGTAAGTTCGTATGAAGGTACAGAACAAGGAGATATTGAAATCAATCAGGATATTGATTTAGATAGTATTGATAAAGATAGTAAGGTGTTGGTTATTGATGATATATGCGATTCAAGTAAAACCATGCAACACATTAAGCAAAAGATAGGTGATACAAGATATAAATCTGTAAGATACGTTACGTTGTTTGCTAGAGAGAAAACCAAACATGTTGTAGATCACTACGGTGTTACAGTTAAGGAAGGTACGTGGTTAGTATTTCCATGGGAGAAATAAGTTATGGCAAGTAGAAGTATAAAATGTATTATAACTGGTAGTAAATATACTTTCAGTAAGGATTATTTTGCGAAGAAGGTAGATGAATTTGAAACAGAAGAAAATCTAAAGAGATTCTTTATTACAAAGAAGGCAAAGACATACCTCAACAAAGGGTATTCTATTCAAGAAATAAGAAACATTCTTAATATTGAAGATGAAGGCTTAGCTGATCCTGATTCACAGGATATAAAGGATTTAATTGATTACCATAAGTTAAGAGGTATTAGTTCAAATAAAAAAATTAGTAATACATTAAACTTCGCTACACATAAATCCGATGAAGCGGTATCGATGTTTATAAATACTATAAAAGATTATGAGTAGACCATCAACATTTACAGCAGCGTTAGCATCATCAAATCAAATTAAAATTTATGATGCAATGACTGGGAATTTACATAGAATAATTACATTACCTGGATCGTCAACCATTATCGCAGGACCTGTAGTTTTAAGTGATGGCCTATCTGTTACAGTAAAAGAAGGTAGCGGTACCTTTTTAATATTATACAGCTTCCCGTTATGTAATATTAAATCTAAGACACATATATCCACACCTTAATATTACATAACTACCCACCTTTTGGTGGACCCGTTGTACCACCGGAGTCACCAGGATGAACATGCTTACGTAGACTAACACTACCAGCGATCATATCTTTCTCTGTTTTTATTGTAGCGCGTGCTGTTATACCACCTGACCCACCAGTACCGTATGATGCAATTGCACCTTGAACTAGTACATTGGCGTTTGTAGTAATATCTTTATTAACATGTCCCCAGCCTTTCTGTACATCTAGATTACCTTTTGTAACAACAATACCGGTACTACCATGACAGTAAATATCTCCCTGTACAGTTAAAGTACCTTGTACACGTAAATCACCTTCAATATGTACATCCTCAGTAATATGAGTTAAGGGAGTTGCAATAGTAACTTGATCGCTAGCGGCTAGGTTAATTAAGGGCGAGGCCGTTGTAAATACTATTTTCGAATTAATAAAAACGTCGTGATCACTTTTAACAGTAAACCTACCAACACTCGCGTCACTTGAAGATGTACCCGAACCAATAACTACTTCAGTACCACCTAAGGCAAGACGACCGGTAGATGAAATAGATGATTCACCTGAAGATTGTAAATTAAAGCCGCCTGACCCAGTCTCTATATTAACCTTACCCATAGCTTTAAAGGTTATGTCTCCGAAAGGCATACTGCTCGAGGTATCAGTACTTTCATATGTAGGTGCAGCTGTTCTAACTTGACTATGACTAGCACTATTATCTTGTATACCTACGGCAGGTGTAGTATATTTCTTGAGTATATCTCTACCGTTTTGTACACTATAACCTGTGTCAAATGGTACTGCGACGGTACCAGCCTGGAATAAAATATGTTTTGCTGAAGTGAGTATAATATTACCACCTGTACCCATCTCTTTCTCAAGCTCTGTTAACCTTCCCTGCTTTTCTTTTATAATATCAGTAACCTTACTTGCGGACTCGTTTTCTTTGAAGTTACCTTTCTCAACAGCCCCGGATGATTTATCAGGCTTTCCATCAACCGGTAGTTGTACTTTAGAGTTATTAGTTATACCACCTATCTTTTTTTCCGGAGCTACTTGCGCTACTGCTATATCACGTCTCTCTTTTACATACTCTTTAGCTATGCTATCATTAAAAAACTTTTTACTACCTGTAATAATATAAAAATTACCATAAGCTCTATTTTCATAATTTTTATATACTGTATTATATGCATCACCATGTGTTGTCGCAAAACTACTACCATGAGTCAAGGTTTGATAAGTATTAGGTGAGAACATAGATGTGCATCTATTATCAAATTTAATATTAGAGCCAGACCTATGGGTAAGTTGAACACGCTGCTGACCGGTTGTATTAGAAAACACTAATGCCCCGGAACCTTGGTTAATGACATAGCTATCTCTATCTATGTTACACTCTTCAGGATTCTCTATAGGTATACCACTTACGCTACTAACAGAAGTATTTGGTGCTTTAGTTGGTGTAGCTGTAGTATTGGTCGTGTTTTGAGCTACAGGTGTTTGATCACTTGTTTTATCTTTTCTAGGTATACTTGCCATTTATTTAAGCAGTTTGTTGTTTATTAGGTGTTATTATTCCCTGTGTAGCGCCTGGAGAATCAGGCATTGGACCACCACTACTCCCGGCAGAATTTATTGAGCCATATGCCTCCTTACCCATTAAGGTACCTATAACAACAGGCATACCTCTATTACCATTAAGAAAGGATATTGCAACAGTTGCGCCTATAGGTGGTATACAAAAAATACCCTTAGCAGCACCATCTCTGTTATCTGGTACAAAATTTGCGTCTGTTGTATTGTTGGCTGCAGAACCTGCATCTGTACTATTGTTACCTGCACCTAATGTAAGCTCATAAGCAGCTGCTGGAGCCTTCTTATATGAATCATTAGGATCGTTTGCATCGCTATGTGGTTTAGTAAAATTTTTACCTGGGTTATAACTACCAATAGCACCACCAGTATTAGATTGCAGTACATAAGCCCATACTTCAGTATTGTTAACTCTATTTAAAGTTTCTGGTGATAACGAACGACACAAATTACTACCATGCGGATTTACATAATCCTCAGTTTGTGGTATGTCAGACTTATTACGTATCATAACGAGTACCCTACCCATAGCCTCCGTATTTCTAGGGTCTGATATATCCGAGTTTGCTATAACTGTACCTATATGTATATCACTCATTTAAATAATTTTATTAGCTTTGTTTAAAATACTCGAGGCTCTGTTTAGCTGTGCGGCGTGTTTGTTAATGTTACTACCTACAACACTCTCTAATTTGTTACCCGTGGACACAGATTTGTTAATAGCATCTTCTAATTTAAGACTACCTTTAGCAATAGATGATATATCCCTTTTGCTTAAATTATTTAAGGTTTCTTGAGCTAAGCACTTACTCAGTGCAGCACCAGCAAAGCTACAATTATCTTTATCGCTTATGAAGCTTTTTATATCTGCCACACTGTTATCAATAGCATTAAAAAAATTATTTACTTCTAAGGATATAGTACCTATTTCGCCTAACAGTTGATTTACCTTATTGAATTTACTAGTTATATCATCAACAGCACCTTGTATTGCGTTTGTAGCAATTGACGTTGCTGCAGCAATAGAGCTGTTAATTGTATTTGTAATACCACCAATAATACCACCAATAATATTTGGTATTGTTGATACAGCACCAGAAATCATCGCTGGTAAACACAACACACCTTTTGCAGCAGAAGTTAGGTCATTAAGTCCGGAAGCTAGACCACCAGCCTTCTTGCTTATACTATTTGATACTTTGCCTATGTTATCTAAAAGTCCCATTCTATTATATTTATACTTGAAATCTGTTTTTCAAGAGCTATAATATAAGTATGCTTGTATCACATGAAACACCTATTAGTATGCTAGAAGAGTCTAGATATTACAATGATTATGATTATGCTCTAGTGCACTTGTTCGAGACTCACCCAGAGTATTACTCCTTCTTTAAACAATCACTTCTTGCTGGTAGAGAGGTATTGCTAGATAACTCTATCTTTGAACTTGGTTATGCCTTTAATCCTGAGAAGTTTGTAAAATATGTTGAAGAGCTTAAACCTACTTATTATGTAGTACCTGATGTTCTAGAAGACTCGCAAAAGACTATGTCATCTTTTCATAAGTTTAAGATGCAATATCCTGATCTACCTGGTCTGACTATCGGAGTTGTACAAGGAAAGACTTATCAGCAGTTAGTTAAATGTTATAAGTATATGTCAGCTCATGCAGATTATATCGCTATCTCATTTGACTACTCCTGGTATAAAACTATCGGTCATTATGAGCCTATTGAAAGACCGCATGTAGTTATGGATGTAGAAGACAAATCTCTATATGACAAGCTACATAAGCAAGATGATCATAGAGCCGTGCTAGAGTTACTAGCAGATGGTAGACGTAAGTTTATTAATATGTTGATTGATGATGGTATCTGGAATCATAATAAGCCACATCACTTGCTCGGTAATTCACTCCCACAAGAGATGAAGCATTATACTGATATTAAGTCTATTAGATCTGTTGATACATCCAACCCTATCGTCGCAGGTATCAAAGGTATTCGATATATTAAGGATTATGGAATGACACAGAAGCCATCTACTATGCTAGCCGATCTTATCGATCACGAGGTTACAGAAGATGAGAAGTTTGATATTAACTATAACGTACAACAATATAAGCAGCTATGCAAGTAGGTAGTAAGTGGGTAGCGTTCTTTTCGCAGACTGGTTCTGAAATTGTAAGTCTTATTAAGAAGGGGTATAGGCCTGATCTTATTATTACTGATAATAAAGAATCGTACGATGAACGTAAGACGTTCTTTAAGTATTTTAATATTGAGTTTTGGTATAGACCTTTACCAAAAAGTATCAATTATAAAGTACAGTATTATGATGAGATTTTGAATAGTAAAGATATAGTCACATTACATGGCTGGTTAAATATTGTACCTGCAGATACATGTGAAAGGTATACTATATATAACGGTCATCCAGGTCATATAGTTAACTACCCTGAACTTAAAGGTAAAGATCCGCAAGAGCGTGTTTTTAAGAACCTTAAAAAGTATGATACTGTTGGTAGTGTTATCCATAGAGTTACAGATGAAGTAGATGGTGGTGAGGTTGTAGTTGTAGCTGAACAATCAACAAATACAAATATTAAAATAAACTCACTTGATGGTATGTTTGGTGTTTGTAGTGCTTTATCTCTACATACTTGGGAACAGTTTTTTAGGAACTCTAATATAATATTGGAAACGGATCTTAACTACGATGGAACATTTAAGAATGATCGTGAGAATAACATACCTATATACTGCTAATGAGTAAGCTACTAATATCATTCTCCGGTGCTCAATGTACTGGAAAGACGACTCTACTTAAAAGGTTACGTGATTGTAATTCTAGTGTTAACTTTGTTCCTGAAGTTACTAGACTTATTAAACGTGACTATGGTGTTGATATTAATGAAGCTGGTAATGAGATGACTCAAGCTCTTATCATTACTGAGCATTTTAAGAATATTAATAATCATAACAAACAAGAAAGAAGCTCTATCTTAGATAGATGTATTCTAGATGGGCTTATCTATACTTCCTGGTTAGAAGATAATAAAGCTCTAAATACCTGGACTGGTAATTATGCATATCATCTATTTGATAATTATATTGAAAGTTATGATGTTATTTTTTATACTGACTCAGCTGATGTTAAGATCGAAGACGATGGTGAGAGAAGTATAGATATTGGTTTTAGGAATGATATCATTAGTGACTTCGAGCATTGGCTTGAGTGTAATCCTAGATTAAAAGAAAGGGTTGTAGTACTGAGTGGTACAGTAGAAGAAAGATTAGAAATAATTAAAAGGACTTTGTCTGAAAAAGGACTTGACATCAACATCAAATAATATATAATAAGAACATGGCATTAAAAGAACTAGATAATTCAAATATTAATAAGCACCTCGGTAAGTCATCTGAGTATGCAAGTCTATATGATCCGAGCTTACTCGTACGCGAGCCTCGTCAATCAAACCGAACGCATATTAATGTTGTAGATGATAGCCTTCCTTTTGTAGGAGGTGATACATGGAATGGTTATGAGGTAACTGGTCTTACAAATAGTGGTAGACCTATTGTAGGTGTGGCTAAGTTTGTATATCCTTGCGATAGTAAGTATATTGTAGAATCAAAGTCACTTAAACTTTACTTCAACTCGTTTTGTATGACTCATCTAGGTGAGACTGAGCAAGATGTACTGCGTAGTATCGAAGAAAAAGCTGCTAAAGATCTTAGTGAGTATCTTGAGACTACAGCAGAGGTGAGAGTATTCTCTAACTTCGAAGCGTTAAATGATCCAACGTATGCAATGCGTGAGTGGCATCGAGATGCACTAGTTGGTGATAGAATTCAAGGTTATATTACTCTAGAAGAATCATGTAAAGACGATTCAATGGTGTTTGATACCTACTCTGAAACTCCTGAGTTGCTGGAGTTGATTGATAGTGATAAAGAAGCTCAACTCTTTCATAGTTCTCTACTAAGATCTAGATGTCGTGTAACTTCGCAACCTGACTCAGGTGATGTGTATATTTACTTTAAGGGTGATAAAACAGTAACTGAAGAGTCTCTACTTAAGTATATTGTATCATTTAGAGATGAGTGTCACTTCCATGAAGAGATTTGCGAGACTATCTATACTCGTTTATTTGAGTTACTAGAACCAGAAGAGCTTGTAGTTCGTTGTCTATATGCACGCCGTGGTGGGTGGGATATTAACCCTGAACGAGCGTCAGATCCTAAACTATTACATCATACTCTTGGCGATACTCGAGTAGTTCATGTTAAGACACCAAAGCAATAATATAATTAATAATTAAATTAAGCTCTATAGATTTATTTCTATAGAGCTTTTTTTGTTTCTAGATTAAATAACTAATATGAAGACCTTTAAGAGATTCTTTACTGAAAAGTTTTATAACGATACACTACATCCTAGATTCTGGGATGATCAAAATCAGCTTGACCCAGAGGTGAGAGAAACTCTCTTAGAGATTGCTAAAGACGTTTCAGAGCAAGCGGGAGTTGAAGACCTTATTACAGATGTTCAGTTGACAGGTTCACTTGCTAATTACAACTATACTGACTACTCTGACCTTGATGTGCATATGTTACTAGACTTTAAAGATGTAAATGCTGACGAAGAGTTAGTTAAGTCTTCGTTAGATGGTAAGAGGTTTATTTGGAATGAAAGGCATGATATCACAATAGGTGGTGTCGAGGTTGAAGTTTATTTTCAAGATGTAGATGAACCACACATGGCTTCTGGTCTATACTCTCTACAAAAAGGTGAGTGGTTAAGAGAGCCTGTTTTTGATCCACCAGAAGTTGATGCTGCAGATGTTAAAACAAAAGCAGAACAAATAGAGAGAGATATCGATAGACTGGAACGCACGGTTGTGGAAAGTTCTGATATGAGTATAGAAGACTTGCAGGCTGCAACTACAAAGATACGTAAGAAGATTTCTAGAATGAGGAAAGACTCTCTAGAGAAAGATGGTGAGTTTGGTGTTGGTAACTTAGCATTTAAATCTCTTCGTAACTCCGGCCATATAGGTAGAATTATAGATCTAGATAGTAAGCTTTATGATATGCAGTTTACTAGTGAATAGTTATAGATTTAGTATCGTGTAAGACTAAATATACTTACATATGATTAAACTGTTTAGCGAAGAGGTAAATCCTACCTTTACTAGCTCAAGACATAACATCCTAACAGTTGAAAGCTATAATGAAGTTTTCTTCGATGTGTTTGAATTTGAGATAAATGGTACAACGTATATTGCGGAGAAGTTGTCTGTATATAACGGCAAACCTGTAGTTGCGATACCTGTAGTAGAGAAGGATGTAAAGCGTACGATCCCGTTTGTACTTACAGAAGGTAGCTTTGAGGTGCTATATAACGAGGCAAATAATGAAGTCGTTAATAGTGCTGAAGATCAGAGGATTATCGATAGCATCATGATCGAGGATGATGTAGTAGATATTGCACGCGACTATAAAGAAGATTTACTTGAGGAGGTTGAGGTAGCAAAGCGGCATGCAGCAGAATACGCGGAGCGTGTTAGGCTTCAAAAAATAGCAGAAGCTGATATTACCATAGAAGAGAAAAAACAAAGTATCAGAGAGTTCTTCGATACGTCAAAAGTTGATCTACTTGAAGAGTTTAATACTGCTCTTATTAATAATAAACAAGATTTTGAGAACTATACAGAGCAAAAGCATAGTGAGATAGAGAAGTATCTTACTAGTAGAATTGAAAATAACTTTAGTGAGTTCTTTGACATTAACGAGGAGCGTATTAAGGAGCTCGATGGTAGAATTGAGCTCAGCCTTGTAGATAAAATTAAGGCAGCTGAAGGGCGTGTTACAAAAGATGTACATGAAACGGTATCACAACAGAGCGATGTATTAACTGAGCAGATCAAAAAGGGTGTAGATAAAGCTCTTGGTAGGGTAGGTAATGTTAAAACAGCGGTTAACGATTTACAGGACCAGTTACTAGAAAAAATTGAAACTGTTGATGGTAGTATCAGAGAATACTACGATACTAGGATCAGTAATATCAGAGATGAGGTTGATATACTTAACGAGAGTCAGAAGGATTACTTTATTAACTTGGTTGAAGAGAGTAAGACACGTTTACTTGAGCAAGTTAATCAAAATAAAGAAGAGACCGTACAAGCGTTAATTGAAGAAAATTATGACCCGGTAAAAGGCAATAAGGACTTCAATAAGAGTATTAAAAAGCTAAAAGTAGAACTTGAAAAAGTTATATCTGATAAGTTTAGTGGTGAGTTAATGTCACTTAAACGTGCTATCGAATTATCCGGAGGTGGTGGTGGTACTGTAGCCAAACAGTTTGCGAACGGTGGTGTTATGCGTGGCGACTTAACGGTTATAGGTACTGTATCTGCAGATTGTGGTGATAGTAATGATTGGTGCAGTACATATACAACAGTTAATGCTAATAGTGCGCTATGGAATACTGGTGGTTATGATTTTTCATTATTAGAATCAACTAGCGGTAACTGGAATTCAACATACACAACGGTAGGTACTTATAGTGCTAACTGGGAATCAACCTATACAACGGTAGGTTCAAATAGTGCAGACTGGGTGACCTATTCATCAGATAGTATTTCAGCTGCTAACTGGGTACTAGATGAGAATAATTTAGGGAGTAATTCTAATACAAAAGTACCTACACAGCAGAGTGTAAAAGCGTATGTTGATAATATTGTAACTGGTGTTAATAATCTAAAGGGTGGTTATGATGCGAGTACAGATAGCCCGCCGTTAACAGCAGGGGTCGGTGTATTACAAGGAGATACATATTATATTGAAACGGGTGGGTTGTTTTACACGGAACAAGTAGATCCAGGTGATTTAATTATCGCGATAGAAGATGGGTCTAATGCAGAAGGTAAGTGGGTTGCTGTTAACAGAAACCTTCAAGATGAATTAATCGATAAATGGAATAGTAATTATACTACCACAAGTGCTAATAGTGCTAATTGGCAGTCAACATATACTACAGTCGATGCTGCATCCGGTAATTGGGATAGTACTTATAATACAGTTACTTCGTTAAGTGATACTTGGGATGATCAATTCGATAGCACGGAAATAGAAGCTTCATCCGGTAATTGGGATAGTACTTATAATACAGTTACTTCGTTAAGTGATACTTGGGATGATCAATTCGATAGCACGGAAATAGAAGCCGCAAGTGCTAACTGGGATAGTACTTATAATACAGTTACTTCGTTAAGTGATACTTGGGATGATCAATTCGATAGCACGGAAATAGAAGCTGCATCCGGTAATTGGAATAGTACATACACCACAGTAACTAATGAGAGTGCTGATTGGGAGAGTACATATACAACAGTTGATACTGAGAGTGCTAACTGGGATAGTACTTATAGTACTGTAGGTACATATAGTGCTGATTGGGAGAGTGGAGGCACTGGTGATTTTTGTGGTAAAGTTGTTACAATGGATCAACTCTCATCCTGCGGTACAGGTACAATTGGTGTTTCTGCTAATCTTGATGTTAACGATAACACTATAGACAATGTACACTCTATACAGTTTCACCTAGACGATACTATAACACCTGTTGAAGGTAATTTGAACTGGAATGAAACAGAGGGTACTTTGGATTTAGGCCTTGCTGGTGATGGTATAGGTGTTATGCTTGGTATGGAGCAGGTCCTACGTGTTAAGGCAAATGAAAATATTACAGCAGGTCAGGCAGTTTATATTACTAGTGCTCAGGGTCAGCACCCGCTAATATCTTTAGCATCTAACGATACAGAGGAAGAATCTCATGCAGTGGCTGGTGTAGCTGCAGAAGATATTGATTCGAATCAGTTTGGTTATATAACCACGCAAGGTATACTTAGTGGTATCGATACAAGTAATATTCCAGCTGGTGAAATTGTGTATCTTGGTACAAATGGTGCGCTTGTCGACATTATTCCTACAACACCTGACCATGAAGTGCGTTTAGGTTACTGTATACGGTCGGCAGTTGCTCCAGAAGGTAAGATGTATGTCAGTCTAGATTTAGGTTACGATGTGGAAGATCTACATGATGTATCAATTAACTCCTTACAAGATAAAGATATATTATCATATAATAGTTCATTAAGCGTTTATGAAAATGTAACTAGTACAAATTGGGAATCAACCTATACTACTGTAAGTTCGAATAGCGCTAACTGGGTTAAGTATGATATTGAAGATATTGCTACACCTGCAACATGGGTACTAGATATTGATAATTTAACTGATCCAGAAGTGTTAGGTGATGCAGATGGCTCTGCTACAAAAGTACCAACACAGCAGAGTGTAAAGGCATATGTCGATAGTATTGTAACCGGTGTTAATAATTTGGAGGGTGGTTATAATGCGAGTACAGATAGCCCACCGTTAACAGCAGGTACTGGTGTATCGCAAGGTGATACATATTATATTGAAACAGGTGGTACGTTTTACGACATACAAGTTGATAAAGGTGATTTAATTATCGCGATAGAAGACGGTTCTAATATAAAAGATGAATGGGTTATTGTTAACAGAAACCTTCAAGATGAATTAATCGATAAATGGAATAGTAATTATACTACCACAAGTGCTAATAGCGCTGATTGGCAGTCCACATATACGACAGTAGGCACCTATAGCGCTAATTGGGGAGCAGGAGCGTCTGTTGTAACACAAAGTACGCCGCCGTTAGCGGTTGATTCAGAAGTAGGTGATTTGTGGTTTGAAGATGATAGTGGTAAGCTATTTGTATATTATTGGGATGGTGATGCATATCACTGGGTGGATACATCTGGCGGTATATCAGATCTAGATAACGTAGTTACAAGCCCGGATTCAGATGTTTCTGCGGAAACAACACAGGTTAATGAAATAATTCAAATAACACAGGCGGGGTATAATGCACTTACCCCACCTGCTGCTAATACGTTATATATTATTATAGATTAAGGCTGTGAATAATATTCTTAACAACGCGATTAATTTAAAACTAGGAGACGGTCAGGTATCTGCTGCGTATTTAAATGACGTACGAGTATGGCCTGTGTTTGATGGTATTTGGCGCTTCGACACTCCCTCACCTGGTACTACAATCACAGGTTTTAAAGTAACTACATCGAGCGGAGGTGTCTTCGTCGATTGGGGCGACGGTGATACTGAGTTTGTAAATTCAGGTCAATCTATAAATAAAACGTATTAATAGCTATGGCGACAGTAATAAGTATAAATCCAGAGGACGGCCCTTCAGCTGTTACAAAAATCGATTGCGGGACATCCTCTCCGAAACTTAGTGGTACGATTGATGTATCTGCTTTTGAAAATTTACAAGAAATAAGATGCAGAAGTAATCATATAACAGAAATAACCGGTTATACTGATAATACTAATATACAGACAATATTTGTGGATGATAACAAACTCAGCGGGTCTATTCCTGATATCACCGGTATGTCGAGTTTACAGCTTATAAATTATGGCAAAAATCAGCTCACTGGTAGTATTCCAAGTTTAAGCAACAATACGGTGCTGAGAGATTTCTTTTGTTACAGTAATCAACTCACTGGTAATATTCCAAGTTTAAGCAACAATACAGTTCTTGAAAAATTTAACTGTGTTGATAATAACTTAACTGGTAATATTCCAAGTTTAAGCAACAATACGGAGCTTTCAGTATTTAAATGTCGTAGAAATCAACTCACTGGTAATATTCCAAGTTTAAGCAACAATACCGTGCTTGAAATATTTGACTGTGCTGAAAATAACTTAACTGGTAATATTCCAAGTTTAAGTAGTAATACGGTGCTTGAACAATTTGACTGTGCTGAAAATAACTTAACTGGTAATATTCCAAGTTTAAGTAGTAATACGGTGCTGAGAGATTTCTTTTGTTACGGTAATCAACTCACTGGTAATATTCCAAGTTTAAGTAGTAATACAGTTCTTGAACAATTTAGCTGTCGTAGAAATCAATTATCTGGATACGTGGCTGGTTCGGTGCCAACAAGTTTATTATTTTTTAAAGCAGAATATAATCAATTAACTGCAACAGCAGTAAATGCCATTTTAGCAGATCTTGTTGCTGCCGGCACGACAAATGGTACTTTAAATTTAGGTGGCACGAATGCCGCCCCTACTGGTCAGGGCTCTATTGATGCACAAACTCTTAGAGATCGCAATTGGTCAGTAACAGTAGCCCTATAATTTTATGTCAATACAAAAAATAACAAATGTCGATAATATTGAAACGACTCAAGAGCAGTGGTGGATACTATATAGTGATGAAACAAAAATTGTAATAGAAGATCCACTTCAATGCAGTGGGTATACATCATCTCCAAATATAATGGTCATTGCTGATACAGAAGAAGAGCTTCTAACATATATCATTGACAACGATATCAAGCCTTTTTCAGATGAAGAGACTATCTAGCTATTTACTGAGTCAAAATAGAAACTAAAAAAGTTATATTATTATAGGTTACTAAGAATAAATAAAGTTATATGGCTGCTATTAATTTTCCAACTCCTGAAGAAGGCAAAAAACACCGATCTTGGATTTATCAGCAAGGTGCTTGGGTAAAACAACCTTTTAATTTTACCTTTATTATAGCATCTTCTGGTAACTGGGAGAGTACATATACTACAGTTGATGCTGAGAGTGCTAACTGGGATAGTACATATAATACAGTTACTTCTCTGAGCAATACTTGGGATGATCAATTTGATAGCACAGCAATTGAAGCCGCGAGTGCTAACTGGGATAGTACATATAATACAGTCACCTCGTTAAGTAATACCTGGGATGATCAATTTGATAGTACGGAAATAGAAGCTGCGAGTGCTAACTGGGATAGTACATACACCACAGTAACTAATGAGAGTGCTGATTGGGAGAGTACATATACAACAGTTGATACTGAGAGTGCTAACTGGGATAGTACTTATAGTACTGTAGGTACATATAGTGCTGATTGGGGTCTTATGGGAGGTACTGAACTAAATCATGACAATAACAACAACGGCACGCAATTAGCACTTGAAGTTGTTGAGAGAAATACTGGCGCGGCGAATCATGATAATATCGTACAGGGTAATAGAAGAGGCGCCTCAGCTGTAGATCTGCAGATATATCGCACTTCAGCTGATGAAGTCGCTGCCGGCCCAAGAAGTTCATTACTAGGTGGTGATAAAAATAAGATAGGTACAGCAGGTAATGGCTCTACTATTATAGGCGGTTTAAACAATGAAGCGACTAGCAATTATAGTGCTATATTAGCAGGACGAGACAATATAATTACCACGCAGTCATGTATAGCCGGTGGTCAAAGTAGTATAATCAATCATGATCGATCATTCATGTTTAATGCGGGTGATTTATCGAATACCTTTAGTACCGTTAGCGCAGATACATTCAACGTTAGAGTTGGTAATGGTATGCGTCTAGTGTTTGATGAGGTTGATCATACAGGTGATGTATTAACATGTCTAGATAGTAATGGTATAGGTAAGTGGGCATCATTATATAGTTCTGAGACAATATCTACAACTACTCATACACAGGCAGTTGACACTACACATAACTTATATAATGATGATACAGCTGGTGCACAAATTGATGTAACACTACTAGCTCCAACGAGTCATAAAGGAGAGACTACACATATGAAGATAGGCTCAACTGCAGATGTGGTATTAACACCAGCAAGTGGTACAATTAATGGAGCTGGTTCTTATACACTAACAACACAATATCAAGCTGTTAAGGTGTTTAGTGACGGTACAAACTACTTCGTAATGGCTTAATGTAGATTGATAATGCTGGAATCTGACTAAATATAGGTACTATGAAGAATAGTATATACAAACATAACCTATTGAGAATGATAGTTGTTAGTTTAATTCTAACTGCTACATCTTGTAATTTCAGGCAGAATGACAAGCGTGAGGTTATACCACATACTGATAAAGCAGATGTACATAAAGCGAGTGACGATGTAATGGCCGCAACAGGCTTTGCCTTCACTGCCCAGCAGAGCGTTAGTAATGCTCAAGCTGAGATTATAAAAGCAAAAATATATGCTAAAGAGATTGAATCTCTTGTAGCAACAATGAAACGTAAAAAGAGTGAGTTTGCTGATAATATTGAAACACTCAGACAGATTTACGTACAGCATATTGTTGTTATTGAGAAAGAGTTACGTACTACTAGCTCTACTATTAAGAAGCAGATAGTCGCGTTAAGAGAGGCTGAGAAAGAGCTAGAAAGAGCAAAGGTACAAATTGCTAATGGTGAAAAAGAGAAGGCTGCATTAAGAGAGAGTAATGCGATTCTTGCTAAAGACCTAGAGAAGTATCAAGCCTATAAAGACAAATACCATAAGCTTACAAAGTATAAATGGATTGTTTGGGGTTTAGGTGCTTGGATTCTTGTTAAGTTCTTAGGTGGGCTTGGAGCATGGTCGCCACAAGGTAGAATCGCTAGAGCGCTGATTGGCTAGTAGTTGCCTTTCATGGAAAACACACTAAGTATTTTTCTATGAAACTATTAAAATTACCGATTATTACATACGCAAAGCGTTATTGGCCACTACTACTCGCCCTTACAGTGCTCATCTACGCTTACACTAGCGGTGCACTCGGAGTTGCTATGAAAGGAATTCTCTTAATTCCAATCTTCACCCTTGCTGCAGCAGCCTCAGGACTACTTCTGCGTAATGTATATAACAGAAGTACAACAGATAAGTATGTTGATGATAAGGTACAACTCAAAGAAGACTGGGAGTCCTTGACATCATACGAACGTATTAAGCTAATGAAGTTTGAAGCGCTAACATACTTTATTGGTGGCTCAATTATCGCAGCAGGTCTAGTTATTATTATTAATGTATAGAATAACTACATGTTTTTGTGCACTTCTCCTATTAACCTCATCTGGTGATAGGAGAAGTTTGCCTGAACCTGTCTTTAGACACTCACCTAAGACTCATCATGAGAAGCTTTGGGATAGTGTAGAGATTAAAGGTTCACAAGTCTTTCGTATTGATAAGCGAATCTCTCAATATGTAGAGAATAAAGATAGGTATGTAGCTATTGAAAAAATGCGTAATGGTGGAGTACCATCAGCTGTAATCTTTACGTTACATGGTAGAGAGTCTACATGGAGCTTTAAGAAGCACCTACACGAAGGTAGCCCATTAACAGGTCGTACAAAATGGATCCCCAAGGGGAGACCCAAGGCTCCTCCAAGCAATGGTAGCGTCTATACCTTCGAAGAGAGTGCAGAAGATGTACTATATAAGCTTAAAGATCTAGAGAGTGTTGACTGGACAAAGTGTAACAATGCACTCTATACTATAGAGAAGTATAACGGTCTTGGTTATCTAAAGTACCATAAAGATGTATTATCTCCATATCTCTGGTCTGGTACCAATCATTATACTTCGGGTAAGTATGTTGCTGATGGTAAGTTCTCTCACACTGCTGTAGATAAGCAGTTAGGTACTTGCGCTATTCTTAAGAGAATGTCTAGTAGAGGTATTGCCATCGGTTTTAAGTAAAATAAATACTGATATGGTAACATTACAACTTAACGAAAATCAAGCCGATGTACTTCTAGGTCTTATTGACATTGCGACTAAATCAGGTGGACTTAATGTAGCAGAGGCTGCAGTATTCTTCTCTAAAGCGATTAGTCAGCAACTACAAGAGCAACAAGAAGAAGACTCAACGTCTACCGAACCGGTTGAGTAGTATACGTATAAATTATATAAAAGCAACCACAGGCATTATAATGCCTGTGGTTTTTTTATTATCTATAGCCTCCGTTCTTGAGACGTCTTCTACGCTTTTTTGCTGCAGCTTTTTTATCTTCTGCTTCTATATCCACAACCTCTCTAACTATCGATTTGTTTATAGTTACACTACTTTCCTCTTGCTGCGTATTAACTTCTTCTCGCACTTCTTCTTGTACTGCCTCAACTGTATTATCTTCTAGTACCTGTTTTCTTTTAAATATATTTAACAAACGCGATCCCCAAGAATTCTTTTTCATATAATTATTTACATCGCTCTCACACCTTTTAAGAGTTTTTTTTTGCGTTTGTATCTTATGGTTGAGGTGAACAGCCATTGCATATGAGACGATAGGTCCTGCAAGGCTAATCACTGCAGCAAAGATACCTAATCCCCAGAGTACTATTTGTCGTTGAGTATCGCTATTAGGAATAAAGTAACGTATTACCGGCATATGACCACTCATATCGTTCTGGGTCTCAGTTAATTCAACTTTTGATTTTGATAAAGTATTTAATTGTTCTTTCTGAAACTCTAGTAACGCTACTGAAGCTTCTGCTTGTAGCCTACGTTTACTTTCACGCTTACTTTCAATATCTGTTGATATACGATCCATCGCTGCTTGAAACGCTCTTGCCTTCGGTCCCATAGAGCCATCACGGTTAACACCATCGTTAATTTGATAGTCTCTTGACTCTCTAGCCTTTTCATATTGAGATATGAGATCAGCAATCTCAGTATCATATAACGCTAATTGCTCTTTATTTGCATCCTTAAATATCTTAATCTGTTTCTCATTAGTATTCTCTACATTAACAACCTCTACCTTCGCGATATTCTCAGGTTCAAGAGACTCGAAAGCACGTGCTGTCATATTTAGGAAATTACCAGATAGAGATATAGATATACAAAATAGCCATATAATACTTGCTAGTATCTTCGCTCTCCATGAATGTGTAACACCTATTAACATTGAGAGTGATACAGAACCTACAGATGGTAGAAACCCGATAATACCTGCTAGTAAATCATCGCCAAAAGTAGGCTTCCACCCCATATACGAGAGTACTATATCCAACCCTGTCATTGCAAATATAAAGATAAACGCTAGTATAGTTGATATGTTGAGAAGTTTAGGTTTATGCATAACAATAATATTTATAGTAAACATAAGTGAACCGAGGGGTCTTCGGCCCCCTCGGTTCGGATAATTTGTGTTCCTATACTTGGCGTACGCTAAATACTAGAAGTATGTAGCATGATCACCAGGTGTAAACGTTTTACCAAGGTCAGTAATAAGAATGACGTGGTAATAGAGGTTAGCACCGAAGATGTTGTCAACAACACCATAACGAGTAAGCAATCCTACGCGAGGAGCAAAATCGTTCGGGCCAATAGTTCTCTGTACCATGACAGGAATGTACGGACAGTAGATGATACCAGTGTCGTAAAATTCAGGTCCCTTGTAACCAAGGAGTGCATACTCAATACCATCCTGTGCAGCGGCGTAGCCACTACCTGGATAAGCGTTAGTATTCTGAACTTCAGTACGTGTATCACGGTAAACGTTAAATCTTCCTCCAAGCGAACCGACCTTAGCAATACCAACAGGCTGTGTGCTTACGTCGCCCTGTACAGGTACCCACTGGAATTCAGGGAGCATCTCAAGGATGGCGCAAACTTTAGGCGTTGCAACAATAAAGTTAGCAGCGCCACGTCTGTTACGTACGGCAATACGGTTAGCTTCGATGATAAGACGTTGGTAAAAATCCCTGTTACGCTCAACCAACCAACGGCCATCAGCAGAAGCTGGGGACCATGTGGAGTAACCAGCAGTACCGGCGTTGAGTGCAGATTGAATCATTCTCATGAGCATTTCACGGTCAATCTCAGCTTGGATCTCGTATGACATAGCATTCGTGATCTCAGCATCGACATCGATACCGTTCATGTTCTTGAGGTCTTGCTCAAGTTCGACAGACCAACGAGCACCCAAACGACGGGTACCAGCTTCAACGGCTGTCTTCTCGAACTTAACTTCAACTTGTGGAATGTTACCAGTAATCTCAAAGTTCTTGAGAATCTGTGCAACACCACCGTCTTGTTCAGCAAACGACCAACCTTGGCCACCGGAAAGCTTTGCAGCAGAGGTTCCAGTAAAGCGGGTATCAAGCATTTGATAACCGAGTTCTGCGTTTGCAACGGTACCATCGTAACCAGCATTTGCGCCATTTACGCCAGGACCAGTACCTGCAGGAGCAGGATTGGTGCCGGATTGAGTACCAGCTCCGAAGTTACCGTCAACACCGTTACTTAGAGTATCGGAGTTGTATGAATAGCGGAGAGCAAATGCAAGTCCAACAGGACCTGACATTGGCTGAACACCAACGATTTCGTTGGAAATGAGTTCAGGGAAAGTACGACGAATCATCGGGATAAGAACTTTAGGAAGACGTTGGTCACCTTGGGCGTAGTTGTCGCCGTTTCCGACGGAACCACCAGCAAGACCGTAGTCTCCACCAGTACCAAGAGCACCACCAGCACCAGCAGTGTTGGCTTCTTCAATACACCACTTCTCTTGGTTTTCCAAGAGGATGGCAGTATTAAGACGAGTAGTATCGTCTTCAATTGTCTTAACCGAGTCAGAAGAATAATCAAGAACAGGAGCCCACTTCTCAAGGAGAGTGTCGGCTCTGTTTTTATCAATAAATGATTGTGGTTTATTCAAAATTTCGTTTCTTTCTATTTTTTCGACCTTCATGAGATATATAGTAAACTATACTCTCAGGTAATTCAGGCACCGTATGCCTCATCGTTCTGGGAAAATTACTTCATCCGATTCAACTCTTCGAGATACGGATTGGAAACTTTTTTACTTTCTTTTACAACCTTTTGTACAGGTGCGTCAGCTTTAACTTTTCTACTTACAAAAGCTTCTTCTTTAATTACTTCAAGTCTTTCTGTCTCTTTCTTATCAAACAGTCTTGCTGTATATTCAAAGTTTTCTTCAATAAACTTAGGTGTCTTATCCCCTAGTACCTTACGCATATACTCAGCCTTCTTAGCTGGTAGCTTAGCAGTCCTACCTTCAAGTAGTAGATCTGCTTTAGTCTTATTATAGGCTTCTTTAATAAGAGCGTTTTCTCTTTCAACCTTCTCCAACTTGGAAGTAAGCTCATCGATTTGTGTCTTTCCATCCATTACTGCCTCTTTGACAGACTCACTCATGAGTGTTGAATCTACAGCAAGTACCTTACGAAGATTTGTAAGTACTTCCATCGCTGTTTTATTTTGTGTAGCTTCTAGAATTGCTGCAGCTGGTACAGCCTCATCAACATACTCTTCTAAATAGTCGGAAATTGACTCAACTAGAGTATTTTTAAACTCTTTAGCGCTACCACTCAACTCACCTTCATACTTCTGAATAACTTTAACTAACTTATCAGCGTTGTTCTTATCAACAGCTTCAACAATACGCTTAAGTTTAGATGAATGATCTTTGTCAATAGCTTGAACAAGCTCTTGCAGCTTCTCTGAATAAAGCTCATCTTGGGAAGTAAGAGCAGCTTCAACCGCTAATGTTACTTTATCTTTAATTGCTTCTTCGATAGTTTGTACTGACTCTTCAGTCAATACTTCCTTAACGCTTTCTGGTAATAGTTGGTCCTTGCTCATAATTAGAAAAGTGGTTTGTCGGTCGCTTTGTTAATACGTGTTAATACTTTATCTTCAACTGCGCCTTGTAAATATTTATGCGCGTCAGCATAATTTTTATCAGAAACAGCGGAGATAAATTTACTTATATCTTGTTTCGTTTTTTCTGATGGTTTAACCTCTTCTGACATATGTTATATTTAGTTAGATTTTCTCAATAAACGACATAATTCTTTCTAAAAGATACTTATCTACGTCTTTTCTTGGAAGTGTTGAGATTGACTCTTCGAATCTATCATATATCTCTTCATACTTACCATCATCAGCCAGCACCCATTGCTTTGATTCTAGAATACCATTAACAAAAGCACTAGGGTAAGAAGGGTCAGCAACGCAATCAACAGCAACGAGCTTAAGATTTCTTACAGTGTTATGTGTGGATCCCTCCTCTAATGTACCAAGTGCCCTAGAAGACATACCAACTTTAACTCCATCATTAATAAGTGATCTAACAATTTGACCACAAGGTGTAGTTAGTACTTTTGACTTACCATAAAAAACATTACCATCTTGTGAAAGCTCGGTAATCATATGACATGCTCTCTCTAGATCAACATCTGCTGAAGATGGGTGATTAAGCTCACCCATAGCTCTACCAGGCAATACCATATTCTCATTATATCTTTCAACCTCTTTTTCGAGCTCTTCAAGAGGATACATTCTGTTATTTTTATTAACACCTTCTGCCATCATATAAGGTCCTTTAATATATAAATTAGCAGGTGCATTCTTATTAGACTCCTCTTCAATAATCTCAAACTCTTCTACAGAGTCGGGATTTTCACACATTAAGTTAAGTTTAAGCGCCATATAATATTATTTATGTCTTTTTACTAATAAATCTAATTTTCTTTTAGTTCTTTAGATCTTTTTCTGTTATTATTAAAAACTCCCAACCCTTCTTCTTACAAAGCTTTCTTGCACTCTCCCACTTACTAGTATTAACAGCCCACTGCCTCTGTTCGTATATAAGATGCTGTTTCTTTTTATATTTTGTTGTTGGTGGTTTTGTTTGCCTGTACGGCTTTATCTCAACCAGATAATTTTTAATATTTGTACCTTCCTTAATAGATATAAAATTATCTACGAAGTATCTATGCACTCTACCATCTAAAGGACTCACATACGGTACTACAACATTTTCACTTGACCACTTAATAACATTTTTATTATCATCACAAAAACGAAAAAATTTAAGCTCGAGTCCAGACCTATAAACAGCCTTTGTACCTATAAACTTCTTTGGGTACTTAGGTGTAAATATACCTTGTCTATATCTCTTCGAAGCCATTAACCAACAATAAAATCAACAGGATCTGTATCTCCAAATCCTGGTGAAGCACCTTCTAGTAGCTTAGCTTCTAGATCCTTCTTCCTCTGATAACCCTCATTTAACAACTCATAATTTAGAGATCCCCCACCAATTAAGCTTACACCTTGAAACTTACCTCTAACCATACCTATCGATATCATAGTTAGTGCAGTAACATATTCATAAACCCACTGCTCTTTAATAACATCACGTATTGGCTTTTCAACAAAACAAGAAACTACACCATAGTATCTATTTTTAGGCTGTGGGTACATCCTCATGTATTGTGTACGTGGGTCAAACTTAACATCCTTCTTAAGTGATAAGACCTTCTCTCTTGTATCTAGCCACTCTTTCATAGTATACCAAGATACAAGATCGAAGCCATAATTACCCATAGCATAAGAAAAATACGTTTGCTGGGCTAATGTCTGCTCTAATGTAAATAAAGTGTTAATACCTGTATTTGAACCTTCCTCAAAATCAGTAACATCAACTACTTTTCTATAATCCATAACATCGTAGTCATACATGACTTGATAAGTTGTAGCGTCATTAGCCTCTCCTTCAAGGGTTAGTGTCTTTCTCTTATTTTCTTTAAATGACGATGATAAGGATGGATTAAATGAAACAATACTATCATAAAGAGTCTTATCCACAATCTCAAAATCCTCTATACCATCTTTTAGTTGCGCAGATAATGTAGTAGAGTTTGTAAATGTATCGCTATCAAGAGTATCTATTGCAACAAATACCGTCTCTGGTGTATCACCATAGAATTCAGCACCCGGTCCTAGAGGGTTTTCACCCTTAACTTTTTTAGCTGCTGTGTCAAGATTAGAATTAGCGAGTGTATATAATAAGTCTAACCTAATACCCTTATCTTTCTCATATAGATTTGAATCAAATATTAGATATTCCTTAGTAAATCCGGCATATTTTGTAAAGTACTCTACAGCTATTTGAATGTTTTCACGCAGCTGGTTAGGGTGTATCTCTAGAGATACAAGAGGGTAACCTAAACCTCTTTTAACTCTATCACCTAATCTATCATACGTTTCAATTTTATTATTGAGATTTGTAGATAAAAAAGCAGAAAGAGGTTTTATTTCACATGCATTATCCTTACATACATCAGCCATGTATATATTTAGTCTGTAAGATATTATTTATCTTACTTATGTTATTGTAAATATTGATCTACACTTCAATAGCAGCCGCTTGTTGAAATATATCATCTAGCTGCGCATCATCAAGCCCAAGAGCAGCAGCCATACTTACAAGAAGAGAAGAGTCACGTTCGAGGGTATTACCATGGAAAAATACTTCATTTGAAATAGCTTTTTGTACTGGGTCTTCAATACTATCAACCAGAGTACGTATAGCATCAATTAGTAACCCATCACCATACGGGGTTATGTCAGCTATAGCACGAACACGCCATGCAGGCTGCTCATACCATTCCGGAGTAGACTCAGCAGGAGCTTCTGTTTGTGTCCAGCCATATGCCTCTGTAGTCAACTCACGTGTCCAAATAAACCCCTCCGCTGGTACTTCTTCGGGAATAGGTAGGTTTTCTACATAATTATAACCCTCTGGTGTTTGCGGAGGGTTAGATTCCCGTGTTAAAGAAGAAGGTAATCCACCGAGGCTTTTGTATTGAAGCTTTAGCGGGTCAAGATTTATTAATTGATATGTTTTCATTTTAAATTAAAGTTTAAAGGATGTCTATGTCACTAACATAATAATAAATTTGATTAGCCTGCCCATCGTAAAACCAACCAAGCGTAATTACTTCATTCATAAGCACTGTTGCTACTTCAGCAAGATCACCAGCTAAGATACTTTGACCCGCGTTTACACCACCAAAGAAGCCTGTACCTTGATAAGTCCATGGACCATTGCCATCTTGTGTTAGAATAATAAGACCAGAATCACCATCAACAACATTACTTACATCAATAGAAAATACATCATCTGTTAAAGTATGTTTAATGGTAGAGCCTAGCGCATGATCCCAACTAAGAATTTGAATTCCGTTTGCTAATATAACTTGTGGAGTAACGCTAGGTGCGTCTGCTACTCCTAGAGCTGTTCTTGCAGTCGCTGCATCTGCAGCCTGCATAAAAGTGTCGATAGTTGTTGATACTGTAATATCTGCCATGTTATTATTTAGTTAGAATGTTAAGGTGAACCAGGTCTTTTATATAAATCTCCTGTAGGACTTAAATACTTGTCATTGACATTTGGTGAAGGTCTGAGATATATATTTGGATCGTAAACAACATCATTTGCTACCAACGGTTGTACAGCTCCGCAAGTCTGACAATATCCAGAGTTATCTACAGTTGGTATAGCTTTCATTTATCGTGAAGGTGAATTACTATAGTACTGAGTTCTGTAATAGATTGTACCAGCAACGTCAGCAATAGCACTAAGCTCGTTAGTGTTAGTAATGCCTCTAAAGGTAAAACTCTCTTGCGTTTTAAGTAAAAATCCATTATCGTCAGAGTCGAAGTTCTGATCTTTAACTACAATATCATCTGACGTTCTATTAACAACAATGACTTCCGAACAAACTTGATCCGCTAACGGTGTCAAGCTTGTAGTGATAGACTGTCTAAAAGACTTACACTTATTTAAATTTACATATTCACCCATACCATTATTTATAGTATTAGGCTTAATTTATTACTCAATAGGTGGAGTTTCTGCAGTTTCAGCTTCAGGTACCTCAGCTTCAGGTACTTCTCCTTCGGCTGCTGGTCCTCCACCAAACTCAGGAATACTTCCACCACCGGCGCCGCCTAGATCACCTTCAGCCGCCTCACCCTCACCTAAGGAACCGGCAATCATTTGCTCTTTCCAGTTAGGGCCTGCGGCTTGAATTTGAGCTAGCTCCCACTGCATTTCTGCATCTTTTCTTAGGAACTCTCTATTAGCAAGAACATCTTTATCCTTCCAACCTAGATACTTTTTCTGTGCATATGTAGCAGAAACAAATTCACTTGCTGCTAGGTTATTAAAGTTGTTTGCCTTAAGTTCTAGTCTTTGATTTTCTCTAATTTCAAAATAGTTCGTTGGTACATTAAACTCAATCTCTATGTTTGTTTCTTTAAAGTCATACTTATCCCACAACTTCTTAAATTTAAGATGGGTTATAAACCCCTTTTTAATACCTGCTGCAAATTTTTGCTGCTGTCTAATTATAAACTTTGCAAACTTAAGCTCATCTCTTAACGTTGTAGAGGAATCTACGGTTCTATCTTCTGGATCTATTCTAGTTGATGGTACCTTAAGTGCTCTATAAAGCTTCTTAATAAAGTACATCAAGTCGGTTAGCTCACCTAAATTTGCACCACCTGGTAATTGAGTAACTGATGTACCTTCAGAGCCTTGTCTCTTCGCAAACCAAAATGCATCAAGCATAGATTGTGGATTAAACTTTTTAACTACATCTCCTTGATCGAGATCAAACGTCTTACGTGACCAGTAATTTTGTATTAATTTACGTAAGTACGCTTCAGCTTTTGGTGGAGCCATATTACCCACATCAACATTAAACACTAAGCGCTCTGGCGCACGTACTAATCTATAAATTATAATTGCGTCTTCAATTAAAGATAACTGCCTATAAGGCCTACGCGCATTCTCTAAGAACGGTATTACAAATTCTTTTGTTTCATTAAAGGCGCCGGAATTAATATAAACAACCTGATTTGCATCCATTGGTATTAATTCTTCCTTCTCAACTTTACCTGGGTTAGATGCACTGTATATAGGTTTTTTATATATAAAACCTTTAACTAACATGTTTTGTATATTATTATAAACAGGCTCTATAATTTCAGATGGTAAATTAATTGCACCAAGTATGCCTTCATTGGTGTATTCTTCATGTAAAATTAACTCAAAAAATACCTCACCCTCCACTAACAGCTGCCGAAAATATTGCCAACCTTTACTCTTAAGGTCAAATAAATCTATATACTTTGCAAACTCATTATCAATATCACTACGCTCATCTACCGTTAAGTCAATATTATCATACAATAACTTTGCTACTTGGCCCTCTGTATCGATATTAATAGTCTCATCACATATTTCATCCAACGCATCTGCTACTTCCGAATAACCTGCCATTACTCGATAGTCTCTCAACCGACCTGGTTTATTGTCATCAAGGTTTGCATACATTATATCCGCAAACGAAGTATCTTTACCAAAATCACCAATAGGTAAATTGTTATAACTATTAGATGAAGATATAGATGTCTTAGTCAAAGCCTCAGCTCGACGCGTACCTGTCTTCTTAAAATATTTATATTTTGGGTTAAGGCTATCGTCGCCGTCTACAACATTTGAGTACGGTAGTCTGTTTTGTATATACTGAGTCAGAGATCTACCGAATGTAGATGCTCTACCATCTTTCGTTACTCTACTACTGTTTTGATTTGGTGATGTATCTGCCATTTTACTTATTTATTTATTCCGCAATGGTATAAAACCCACTTATTGTTCTTGTTGATGTCCAACCAGCCGGGTTATTAATAATTATATCTATTTTACCACCTTCGTTAAGCGGTGGTAAATTAACTGTTAATGTGTTATTTGAAAGTATATTGTAATTTTCTTCTGGTAGTACAACCCCAGACAAGTTACCCGTATATTTGGTGTCTAAAGACGTTATACCGGACATAAAATTACTATTATCTGAGCTTAACCAAACACTCGTTGTATGGTTATAGTTTTTACCAGTAAACAAGAAGCTCTTCTGCGCATCCTTATCAAACGTGATTGGTGCATTATATGAAACGTCTAATAATGTACCACCTTCATTAAGAAAGATATTATCTATAGCTGGTGTTCCAGATAATCTCACTGTAGACATATAGCTATCTCGGTCCGGTCCATCTACATACTCATTAAAGAAATTATCATACTCCAACGATGTAAGAGGCTGTGTTATATTCCAATTTTTACTTTGAGCTATCATATTTTGTTCGATAAAATAAATAGGTGTATCTCTTTCATTTTGATTCTTAAACAACCAACCTTTAATAGTAAAAGACGTATCTGCGACAACTCTAAACTTATCACTATAGCTTATTTCTGTAGGTGTAGTAATAGATATATTCTCATCCCATAAAACTTCAGACCTGATCTCTATAGTATCACTATACGATGTAGGCTCACGCCATGCTAATATAATATACGGATTTGCATAAGGCGCGAAGTTAGTAATTATCTGCTCAACATCTTGCATATACTTACCTAAAATAGACATATTAACAGTTAAGTTAACAGGTGTAGGCATAGGCATAGATACACTATCTTCTTCTGTTATGTAGGAGTGTAGTTTATTAACCTTATTAAAAGTTCTAGAACTATCGTATGTTACAGAAGCTAAATCAATAGTTACGACGGGTAGTGTAATGTTTTGAGCTTTATTAACAACATCATACATTACACGGTGTTTTGGTGCAAATACATACCTAACTTCAATCTGCTGCCTTTCATCACGCTGTTTATTATATCTCTTGATAACAGTATCATCAAATGCTGCAACAAATTGTGTTAAGAGATCTTTAATCTCAAAGTTGTATGTATATTTTTTCACTAGTGTTTATATTTATTCTACAAAAACCTATCTACAAAATAATTAGGTAACTTGTGCTTATTTTTAACTACGTTTTGTGCGATGTTACCATCTAATATATATGTTACACATTTATCATCTTTCGATCTAATACCTCTACCACACGATTGTATTAGTGAGCATAACATCTTATCCATATACCAGTCAAAATTATCCTTCATCATTCTCTCTATACGTACATCTTTAGTAGGTAGAAATGGTGCCTTCATAATGATTTGAAATCGAGCAAGATCACCCTTTAGATCCACACCATATGACATAGAGGGTGAAACCAAAACAGTAGGTTTATCTGTTGCAGTATGTTGCTCAAGTATTTCTTCATTACGTATACCCGGCTCTCTAAATAGAAATCTATCACCACCTAGAACATTAGCTAGTTCACGTGTAATTACATTATTATGTGTATGTATAATGCCCTTTTCGTCTCTATGATGTTCACATAAAGCCTCTACTTGCTTAACGATTCTAGGTAGATATTTATTTAGGGTGTGATAACTTAACTTATATTTAGTATTGCATATAATAGGAGCATTTTTTGGATCAAAAGAAGACTCAGCTTCTACATACTTATAATCAGTAATACCTAAAGTTTTACAAAAGTTTGTTGGGTTTATAATAGTTGCAGACATTAATATAACTTTATCAGCAAAATCAAATAATCTATGTGATAACTTGTCTACCTTTAAAGGCATAAATACAACACCTAAATTATCCTTCTCATGTACATATTCACTCTCTGTCCATGTATCTAAAACTAACTCAAGCTTCTTCTGTAAATTAATAAGTTGAGCTAATTTAATCTTAAGTGGTATTACCATATTAGGTGGTGATTTTTGCTTTGTACTTATCTCATCCTTTACATCTTTAATACAATCACTCACCTCAATCAATAAACTACTAATCCACCGCTCGTGTGACTTCGTCGAAATAAATGGTCTTATAGTTATACCACATTTACGTAAAAAACTATATTCTACTTTACATGTAAACTCTTTAACTAACTGATCTTCAAGCTCTGACGCTTCATCACATATAATTATCTGCCGCTTCTTAACATGGTTTGGTAAAGAGAAAAACATATTATAGTTAAGTGTATTAAACTTTGATGTGAGTGTTTTATTTCTCTGACTATAATATGAACAACTATCCTTTTTCCAACACTCTTCTTTTAAGCCGTTGAGATGTACACACGGTGCTACATCTACCGCAAAGCTATCATCAAGTGTACATTGGTAGTTTGACTTACCTTTTAGCACTTCAACATCATTAAATAGCTCTTTATACTGGTCTTGTAAGCTCTTTGTTATGGTTAAAGCAGTACAACCAAAAGACTCTGACTCACTACACTCTTCATCATACGTAAACCCACCACCGTGGTTGTGTTTATATGCTAAGTACGACGTTACTAAATCTCGAAACTCACTAGGACAACTCTCAGACGACTCACCTAATGTTTTTGATATAAATGACTTACCTGAACCAGTAGGTGCATTACAAATAACAAATTTATGATCACTCTTAAATGCTTCATCTATAGTCTTTAGAAGCTTTACTTGTTGCTTGTTAGGTGTATAACCTTTAGGGAAGTTACTTATTAGATCTGATATCACAACCTTATTATAGGCTGTCGTCTTCAGAAGTCAATATATAAAGTAAGTTATTGTATATTTTAGATTTATTAGATATATCTAAAAATTTCGTTTGAAGCATTAACTCATCATCCTTCATAACTGTGGAGAGTTGATAATTGAGAGTTAGTCTATTATCTTCTAAGTTAGATGTAAATGGGTAAGGTATTTCATACTGTTTTGTCTTATCCCCAACCTCAATAAACAACCTTATAAAGTACTGTTTAAGCTGAAATATTCTCAACGTACCTTTACGTATAACCTTCTTATCCGTTCTTATTACGATATCTTTTAATAGGAATGGTTTAAAATTTTCAGCAACTATTTCTAAACAGGAATTCATGTATTTATAAAATTCAGCTTTTGTTCAGCTGACATTGGGTATATATTATTATTAAAGTATGTCCAAAAATCTTCATTAGCAGGTATTTGCTGAATTAAATCACATTGTTCCATATTTATATTTCTATAATCTTGCATAATTATATCCCATACTGTTATGAGATTTTCTGCAGCTTCGTTTATTTGTGGGGGTGATGAAGGTGGTCTATAATTTAGAGTAATTCTACCGTTTGTCGATTGCAATATACTATAAGCTTTTGTACAAAACATACGACGTGTAAGGGAAGAGCCAGCCTTTGGTCTTCTCCTTACAAATCTAACTTCACACACATTACTCAAAAGTATGTTATCAAGAGCTGACCTCTGTATTATCATTTTTTAGTGTACAAATACCGAACATCCTATCCTCATTTAGGAATAAACCGCTTTTGACCATACCTACACCTTCAACATCTATTTTAGCTACTGTGACACCAACATTATTCGGAAATAATACAATATCTCCTACCTTTGCATATTTTGAGTTTGGACCTGCAAGTATAACCTTACCTTTTCTCCACGCTTTATTTACAGCATTAACAGGTACAACAATACCATTACGTAAAATATCACCTGTTTCAGATTCATCTACATACTCTACCAAAAGAATATCATCAAAAATAAACTTTAGTTTAAAATCATCAATTCCAAAGTCACCTTCACTGTGACTATCTAGATCAATTAGACTACGAGTCGGCTTTATTATGTCAATGTCTGCGGGCATATAATTTTATTTATTTAGTGATTTAAATAAATCAACATACTGTTTAAGCTCGCGTTGTGATATATTATTATTCTTTGCAAAAATGTCATAACTTTCTTCTTCTTCTTTTTGACTCTTTACCTTCTTAATATACTTTATACGCTTAAACTTAAGTCTAGGTATTAAGTTATAGTATAATCTATACTGCTGTTGTTTATCCTCAAAAATATTTGAATACTTATTAAGTGTTTCGTTTACAAAGTTAGGAGTATCCTTACTGTAGAATGATAACCACCTATTAAATAGAAACGGTACAAAAGCCTGCTCACCTTCTTGATCTAGAAAACCAGCATCATCTTTTTTTGAGTAAAAAAGTTTATTTTGTAGCTGAAAGAAGTTCATACAATAATCTTCGTAGTAGCCAGCCACTCATCTTTTACTTCTTCATTGAAGACATCAATTACCGCTTGCATAAATTGCTCTACAACCTCATCGCTCATATTTGTTGAGTATGCAAATCCTGGAGCCTTACTACCAGCTTTAATATTAATACCGGTGTGACCTAGCGCTACATTATCCTTACTATAAGTAATTGAAACACTCACTTTACCTTTATCTCTTACCTTGTCGTCACTTCCTTTAAACTCATCGATAACCATAATATCGTCACCTTCCATAGAGATATCTTTACCAGTCGCCTGACTTACAATACTACCAATGGTCGTATTAAGTAATCTCTGAAACGATACAGCACCGAACGGGCATAGGTTAGGAATTTCCCAGCAGAAGTTAATAGCATCTTCCGAGTAAATATAGTCATTAGATAGAGTATCCTCTAAATCAATTAGATTATCTTTTACAAACATCGGAGCTCTAAAAGCTACAATATTACCATAAGGTGTTACTTCTTTACGAAAGACTTTATACGCAAACCTCTCATGAATAAAGTCCCCATCATATACTTGCTGATCAATTATCATACTATGATTATATGATAATATGAGCAGTAATCAACTATAATTATTACTCATAAAATATAAAGTGTCAGACCAATTTTTAAATCTATAGCCTCTATCATCTATATATAAAAATGCTCTTGGCTTCTCAGCAGTAACTTCATCTACATATTGATCTAGGTCATGTTTTTGTAGCCACTCCCAAACTAACTCTTTACCAGTCATATTGTTTATTAATGGTCTTTCCTTTTTTGCTTTTGCTGTAAATATAACAATATGATATTTTTGAGCTATTTGTTTTATAGCATCTTGTGAACCATCTACTATATCACCGTATATTGTCCCATCATGAAACCCCTTTGTGTCATTATGTATAACACCATCAAAGTCTATAGCTACAGTTTTAAATTCTTTCTCTTCAAACATTGGTATAATAATTATCTATAATATTTTTAACAGCCTCAGATTCCATTCTTTGTCTTGACTCTATAGAAAAGCTAGCCACATGTGGAGAGCATAACGTATTTGGTAAATCAAGCAGGTCCTTATTTGGTGTTGGCTCTTCTGCAAAGACATCTAACGCTGCACTTGCTTTTGTATTTTTCTTTAAAAAGCTATAGAGGTCTCCCTCATTAAAGATTGACCCTCTAGAAGTATTAATTAATATAACATCACTCTTCATTCTTTCAAAGTGTTCTTTAGAAATCGGACTGTTAAGGCACGGTACATGAAACGTTACAATATCAGAGTGCTCTATTATCGAGTTAATACACAAATAGCTATTTTCATAAAAGGGGTCACATATTAACGTTAGTTTTGGATTTAGTGCTCTTAACTTACTTTCAACTAACCGACCAATTCTACCATAACCTACAATACCAATAGTCATAGACGATAAATCTTTAGCTAAGAACTTACACCAATCTTTAGCGTCTTGTCTATATAGATTTTTAACCATTGATAAAATTAATGCAACAGTATATTCTGCAACAGCCTCTGTTGGTGCCTCGGGTGTATTAAAGACCTTAATATTTCTATTATTACACTCTTCCATGTCAATAGAAGAAGTACCCACTCCAACCCTGGAAATAGCTTTTAGATTTGGACACATATTAAGCTGTTTTGCTCCATATGTCTCTGTACCAGCAATTATAAAATCTGGGCTGTGTTTAATTAACTCTAACTCTACCTGTTGCTGTGTAAGTTTCTTTAGTCCCTTTGAATGTACTATATCTAATCCTTCGGTTGATGCAGAAAATGGTTTAGTCGTTATTAGTGTTTTCATAATGATTAATTGACGTTTTTAGAAACGTTGTATCCATCCCCAATGCCTTTATTATATACCCTTTAAACTTATTATCAAGCTCCTTTTTAATATCACTGACAATATGAACACACCTCTTTTCTAGTGGAATTGTATCTTCAAACTCTCTAATTATTGACTTATAATCTTCACTCTCCCACTCACCGACACAACCTAAATCAGCAGAAAGGTCATATGGTCCTAGCATAAAATACTCAAAATCATTAGCGATAGTATTGAGTAACTTAATGCCAGCTCTATTCTCAATCTGAGCTATTATTATTGGATCTCTATTTTGAAGTAAATCCATTTTATTACCCCATTCATTCTCACAAACTAATCCTTGACCCCTTTTACCTGTTGGTGGATATAGACAATAATCTAAAATAGACTTAGCGTATTCATATGTGTCTACTGTTGAGAATATAATACCATCGAGCCCGGCATCTAAGCAATGTCTAACTTTTGTCTTATTAAGTTCTGAAAAACGTACGAAACTTTTTTTACCAGCAAACTTTGCGATCTGTATTAACGAAAAGAGTGTTTCAGAGTTAAAACATCCATGTTCATCGTCAAACACGATGCCATCAAAATCAGACTGACAATATATTGTAGTTATTTGAGGTGATGGTATCTGTTGCCAGAGTAAATTCATTATCTTTGAAGTGCTACAGCTTGTGAGTTTCTCTTAATTACCTTAAAACCATTATCGATTAAAAAAGGTATTGCAGTAACACCTTTACCTCTTTCAAAGTTTACACCAAAACAATCATCAATAACAATTATACCACCCTTACTCATTTTTTCAATACAGTTAACAGCACAGTCTAAATGCATTTTATGACACGCACTATCATTGATGGTTGTATTTAGATTTTTTTGATATGCTTCATATCTTTTAGTGGAGTGGTTATTATGAAAAAAGTCAAAAGCGTCAATATATAGATAGTCTATAACACCTGCAAAACTCTCTATGAAATCCTCCCCCTTTGAGCAAATAGCATTTATACCTGGAAACCTATTTTTTATTCTTTCTGTGTTCTCAGGATCCATATCTACTGTAGTAAAGTTAATTCCACGCTCTTTACTTATATTATAGAAGTAGGATGAACTATCTTGACCGGGTAGACTTTCTCTAGTAGTACCTATTTCAATTAGAGTCTTACCCTCAATATTAGGGTTTGAGTCTAAGAACTCAATTAATAATGAATGTCCGTGCATAGCACTCATAGTGTTATATTTTTAATGTATTTCCAGTCTGATTCTGTATCTATATCCAGGTTATATGGATAACCAACTTCTAATATATAAGGAGTGTGACCAATTCTATTATTACTATCTAGTACGTCAGGCTGGAAGGCATATAGATAAGAATTTTCACAAAAGTATTTAGGCAGGTCTTGTGTTTGTTCCAGCTTCATTGGATTATGATTAACTGGACAAAAACCGTAATTTTCATTCCTCCAAAGTCTATTTTGTATAACATCAGCTGAAAAGACAGAATCATGACCATCTCTGGCTATTTTTGCAAATGCAAAATCAATGTGTTTTAAGTCTAAGAATGGTGAGGTAACATGCAATTGACATATGTTACCATTTATAGAGAGTGTATAAATAAATTCTCTGAAGTTTTTTAGTAGCTCTACAACAGAGACCTTATCACCACAAAGATGCTTAGGTCGTTTATACGCTGTAACTTCTTTATCTTTACACTTTTCAATTATATCATCTGAATCTGTATCTATAAAGACCTTGTAGTCACTACCCTTAAACTTATCGACTGTATGTTCCCATAGTGGCTTACCTCTAAACTCTCTAAAGTTTTTGTTAGGAACTCTTTGTGAATTTTCCTTAATCGGTATATATATTATCATAATTTTAAATCTTTAAATTCTTTCTTTTCAAAAAACGGTATCTTAGATGACATACTGCAGTTTACTACCTCTACGTTTGCTTTACTCGCTAACTCTGAAAAGCTCTTCCAACCGTTCATATGGTAAATCATCGCACCTGGTACGTTATATCTATCACCTTTAGATTGATAGCCATCAAACCAATAGTTTGGATTCTCTTCTGAATCGTCTTCTATAACTAGTTGACCTGAACCTACGTCCTTCGAGCCTTTAACACGCTCTACATAATTGCAATCTGCACCTAATAAGACAATCTTCTTAAAACCGAGAGTAATTGCAAAAGTAGCTGCTAGCTGACCTGTACAGCCGGGCTCTGGAACGTTAAATCTTCGTGTGTTAATATTAATAGTATATGGTGAGTTACCGTAATTACAGTTAATTTCATATAACTTTAACAATTCTTGCTTATTAAGCTTACCACTATTACATATAGCATTAAATGCGTTATTTCTTAAAAGGAAAATACTATCTCTCTCCTGCATAAGCCTAATATATTCACTAACATGAGCCATACCGACTACTAGATCAGCACAGGTAAAATATGTCGGCCAAAAGTCAATCTTTTCAAACATTCTATATGATACATTCATAGCTATACTCTCATAACCTTTAATTTTATCAAAGTCAAATCCCTTTAACGAAGGACCGTTACATATTATAAAGAACGTATCCTGTATATCCTCCCTCTCAACTAAACCACTAGTTTTACATATACGTTTATTCATAATTATTAGTTGTAGTTTTAAAACAGTACTGCTTAATATCCTTCTTCATATCATCATGTACTTTTTCTATTTCTTTTTCAAAGTGCTTAAACTCTAATTCCTCCTCATTATCTATTTCCTTTAGAAAGGACCCTCGTGGTGATCTTTTTAATAGCTGATTGTAGAAGAACTCATCCCATATAGGCTTATACTTTTGCGCTAACAGTGAGTTATTGTATTGTGTCTTATTAAAAAATTGCTCTGCGTCTTGTGTTGTTACTGCTGCAGAGCCATGATGCTCATGTAAGCAGAAGGCTGGGTTCTTATTACCTATGATATCATTGTTACCAAATATTTTCATTAGGCTAGCGTAGTGATGATCATAATATGGCTTACCCATAATGTAATCCTCAAATAAACCACTATGCTCTTTATACCAACCCGTCTTAAAACAAAAAGTATCAAAGCCAGCTATCTCCCATCTAATAGGTCTCATATCCTGTTTAATATCTTTTACTGGATGTACATCTAACCGGGAGCATGGTAGTGCTGTTATGTTCCTTTCTAAAATATGATCAATAAGCCTAGGACTTATCATTACGTCTGCATTTGTAACAATAAAATAATCATAATCCAAGTCAGCGGCTATATTAAAAAGATCATTTACAAAAGGTAGATCCTTTGTCGAGTTAGGTATAACCTGACTACTAACTCTAGGTAATCTATCTACAGTCTTAAACTTACCCTTAACAGATGGTAGTTGAATATCAAAGACATCAACACTATCCATACTATTTAACATCTCATAGGATTTATTAGCGATCTTAAACCTGTTTAGATCCGTATCAAATGTATTAACTGCGAGTGCTATTTTCATTTTGCGTTATTTTTAAGATGCTTTACAGTACTCATTACCTGCTCCTTTGTCGTAACAGGCGGTTGGTTCGGGTAGTGACCGTGCTTTTTAAGATAAATTTCACGCCCTTCACTTACATTTTTATGCCATTGCTCGTTATTATTTGCAATAGATGAATCATCTATCGCCCCCGGAGCTTCAGTTAGGTATTTATGGCTATCAAATATATCAGCAAACCACCAGAATGGTGGGTGATAACCAGCTTTAATTAGCATATAGGTATGGTCAACATGCTCCCATGCATTATAATAATCTTCATCATACAACCCCACATCTAAAAGCGACTCTCTCGTAAAGAAACTAAACATCGCTACGGTGTGGTTAAACAGTGATACCTTCACATCGTCACCGTAATCAATAATCAAACGTGGTTTGGGTTCAGAATGCTGATCAAGTAAGTGCCTATTATGTAAATCAAAATTTCGTATCGTTTGCTTTCTGTTAAAAGGAGATCCTGGACCATAGTTAAAGTGATGTATACCACTCTTTTTATATGCTTCAATATATTTTGAGAATACCATTTTATCTAAAATAATCATATCATCTTCTATAATAAAGATATAATCACAGCCTCTATCAAGAAGATATTGCATAAGCTTATTTTTTGATTTACCGACACCTAAATTTGTATCGTTATTAATAACGTGGTATTTATCACATGTATCTAACGGCTCACCGTCACTTAGAACAACAAGCTCATCACACTTACAGCCATCAATACTATCTAGTAGTAGTTTCAAAAAATCCGGACGATTGCACGTCACAATACCTATACCTACTTTCTCACCCATATATACTATAATTATAGCTGATAAATTGCGATTGCAACATAAATAATGATATGCCTTGTTCAGATGAAAATAAGATTATTTACAATATTAGAGAGTTACCTGAGGTTTTCAATATTGAACCAGTTGACCTGTTAGTTATAGATACTCTTGCTGGTACTAGTGTTATAACGTGGGATAATATAGTTTTTGATATAGAACAAACATCTTTTGAGGTTGATTTTAATAAACATACAACAGATATTCTCGAGCTTTCTGCAAGAGTTTTTGATAATCACTCCCCACGTATAGATAACCTTGAGAGTCTATTAGGTATAACAAATCAGAGCTTATCCGCTGTAAACAGTCAATTAGGTACTACAGTTAGCGACTTAAGCAGTCAGGTAGGTAATGAAATAGATAAACTTAATAGTTTTGTGGGTAGTTTACCTAACGTAGCTGGTTACATAGCTTTTAATGGTGGTACGGGAGAAACAATTTTATCTAGAAACTTGACAGTACAAAAAAATGGTACTGGTCAATATACAATATTTATTGATCAATCTGTTGCACGTGTGGATAACAACTACTGTGTCGTATTAGGTAACGTTGATAGAGGTGTTTCATCACAAGGCCTAGGTTATGACAGGAGATTGAACATATATAATACATATGTAGGTACAAGAGAACAAGATAATTTTACCCTATTTGCTATAAAACATTACGAAGGAGGAGGTGCATCTCTACCCGTTGATGATGCAACACATGTCACACGTTTTGGTATTACAGGTGCAGATCCAACCTACGTAACACTAGCGGTTTATACATAGTAAAAAAATCTTGTTATATCACTCTGACACAAAACATAAGCGTTAATAAAATTTTCTTTATTATTCTTATACTTTAATAATCTATGCCTACCATCTATAAGCCTGTAAGGTTTATTAAATGGATTTACCATATCTTTTACTACAACAACCGGGTAGTTAGTATTAGCTTTTAGATATCTAGATGACTTTGTACAAATAACAGATAAGTCTTTAAACGCTATATCACTAATTTTAATACAGTGTGGTGTTAACTGTCTCAACTTGATTAAGTCTATAACTTCCTTTATATTAATACATATTGTAGGCTCATCTGGCAGAGCCCATATACCTTCCATTATATGTCCATTAACCATTAAAATATTCTAAAACCAAAACTGTATCTATTGCAATTACTACCTATACAGTGCCATAATTTTTTCGGTGGTTTAGGTATATTAAACTCCCGTATCGTTATACCTTTATCATCATAGTCTGTTATAACTTCATTATCCTCATTTAAATATCTAAAAAAGGACTCACCATCACTATGGGTAATATAAAGTCGTGTACAGGGTGAATCAGAGTTAGTGTGCCACCCCATAAAACCTGTCTCAGGGTATAGAAAAGAGCCACTCGATTCAACTTTCTTACCCGGGTAAAGTTGCTCGACAATATGTGTTAATTTTTGCGTTTCAGCTGTACCGAAATTATATATATTTTTATTTTCTTCCGCTACCTCTACATCAGATAATGGATCTAACGCTTCTTCTGATACAAGATCACGCCAGTTATCTACAGTGTTTAAACCGTGTAGTTTTGCTTCAAATTTAATCTTGGATATTATTTTATTTATTGTCCAGTCTATTTCGTCTTTCAAACTGGTAGGAATACTTTTCTTCATAATTAACTAATAGTGATTGTGGTAATATTTGTGATATATCAATTATAGACATTGTTTTATTATAATTTAAACTTGTAGGTATATCACGAAGAAGCTGTTTATCCTTTTCTATATCTTTAACTAAATCATCATAATTTTGAGATGAAGCTCTCATTTGTAAGCGATCTAACATATCAAGCGAATCCTTTCTAATTTGCCTAAATATATCAATATAATACATTTGAACTAATTCATTATCAAATATTACATCTGTAGGATTGTCTTGATTATTAAATACCAATTTATCAACATGTACCTGCTTTGCGTACTCTATACTTTGTTCATCATCACAGAATTCCTTAATAAGAGTTGTTGCGGTCTTATTTATAATACCTTTTGACTTCAGATAATCTACCGTCTTGTCTGTTACTATAAAAGATAACTTATTAGGTCGCTGTGGATTATTAAAATATATAACTTGTTTCATATTTACATTCTAAGATCACCGATATCAAAATTCTTCTTAAGAATATCCTCTTGTTCTTTTTCCCTTTCTAGAGATAATCTTTGAGCCTCTACTAAAGTCTCTAACTCCTTTATGTTTTCTGGATTTAAGATAGAGTGTTCATCACCATACATACTTCCGTCTTCAGTAACATATTCACCAATAAGATTGATTCTTTTCTGGTGATTTGCGGGTAGCTTAATTATACCAGGTGAATCATCCTTTGGAAAAAACACATCAGCATGTACATTTGTAAAATATTGCTGAAATAGTGCCTCAAAAATATTATCTACTTCTTTAATATGATCAATATTTGTATCTCTCATACCATCATCTACTACAGTAATACTCTCGTCAAATTTACATAGAAAAATAAGATCTAAATATCTCATTGATTCCTTTACTTCATTAATTTGATTTTGAATATACTCTGTATCAAAACCATCATATCCCTTACCATTACACCACATCGAATACGCAAGAGCATCTAGTGGGCACCTATCATATATAACATTATCATCTACTGTCTTAGACTTATCTTTAACCTGATTCAACATAAACTCCATTATCTTATCTTGAGTTTCTGTTGTTGTCTTAGATGAATGTTCTAGCTTATCCTTAACAATTACATCTCTATATGATTCCTTAGGAGCTTCATATGTTGACCACTTTTCTAAAAAGCTGTTAATAAGTGTAGTCTTACCTGTATTAGATGTACCGCTTACTGCAATTCTCATGTCTATATACTTATGTTAGTGTCTCAATAAATCAAACCCTAAGAGCCATATCCCATAGAAGTAGGTGAAGTCTAGGAGAGAAGTTAACATGCATTGCTTTAGCATACTCAGCTACTGCCTCTGCATTTCTAATATGCTCTTCACGTGAACCAGCACAAGGCATAAACCAAACACGATCCAGAGGAATATTCACATCATTTGTATCTTCAACATACTTTCGCCAGATCTCTTCAATATCCTCTGATGATGTAATAACAAACTTAAATCCAGAGTTATGGTCGCGATGCCATTTTAATACTTCAGGCTTGTATGTCTTCTCTTCCGGGTCACCATTTGTAGTTAGCTTTGGTGATGTAGTAAATGTAGCTTTATATTTTGTTACCCACTCTTCTTCAGGCTGCATCGTAGCATTAGTTTCAAAGTCAATACGGGGTAGAAAGTCATACTTCTCAATAAATGCGTCAGTAAACTTCATCAGCTGCTTTTGTCTTACCATTGGTTCACCGCCTGTATACTTAAAGATAGCGCCTGCTCTTAAATGCTCAATATAATTACTATCTTCTAAGAGCTTGAACATTCCGTTAAATGATACTTTATTCTTCTTTGACCAAGAGATAAACGAATCACAACCATGAGGAGCATCTTCAGATATAAAACCTTTGCAAGTTAAATTGCAACCAAATAACCTAAGAAAGACGGAAGGTTGACCAATGTATTCGCCTTCGCCTTCAACAGTGTAAAATAGCTCTGGCACTCCATTCTCACCAGCCATTAGTAAGTATTCATTATCACAATCTATCATATTACAAATATTATAACATGCATTTTTATAATATCAACATAAATACTGTTAATGAGTAAAAAAACTTCGCGTAAGCGTCGGGAGATTGATGATATTGATCTCGAAGAATCATTTAATAACAATTGGTTATTGAATTTTAACATTCGAAAGCCGTTTTATTTTAATAAATTACAAAAAGAATTCTATTATAAGTGTAGAGATAAAAACACAAACATGGTATTTGTCGATGGACCGGCTGGTTCAATGAAGACTTATATAGCTGTCTATTCTGCTCTTGAACAAATACGTGATGAAGTAGTTGATAAGCTTATTTATATTAGATCAGTTGCTGAATCAGCTGAGAAGTCCTTAGGAGCTCTACCCGGTGAGGTTGATGATAAGTTTTCACCTTACGCTGCCCCTCTTGTTGAAAAGGTCAGAGAGATTACAAGTGTATCAACATCTCAAATGCTTATGCATAAAGGTCTTATTGAAGCTATACCTGTTAACTTTGTACGCGGTCTAACATTCAATAGATCAATTGTAGTTGTTGATGAAGCACAAAACCTTACTAAGGGTGAGTTGACTACTATTTTAACGAGGTTTGGTAGAGATAGTAAATATATTATTTGTGGTGATGGTAATCAATCTGATATTAGTAAGTCTGGCTTTGATGATGTATTGGAAAGATTTGATAACCAAGAATGCGAAGACAATAATATCTTCGCATTCGAATTTGGTAATAGTGAGATTGCAAGATCTAAGATCCTACGTCACATATGTAAGATGTTGGATGCTTAACCCCATGTAGTACCACCAAACCAATCACCTTTAGTTTTTGTATTATTACCAGGAAGGTCTGGTAAACCTCTATTAGGCCTTTCCTCAGGTACATCTTCTTCTTTAACAATCTTTGGATCTGAAGACTTAACATCTACCTGCTCTAAGGTTTGTGTAGCTGTTGATAACTCTTCAATAGTTGGTTCAGCTTCCGTCTGCGTATCTGTAATAATAACTTGAAGATTATCTTCACTATTACTATATGTAGCTGAGTTATCTTCATGCTCAAATACTTCAACCTTATCAACCCAGCACCTATCTTGTGAATGATATTTAATGAACTCATTAGCCTGCTCATATACTGCTTCAGCTACACGTTCAATACCTACTCCATCTTTAAAAATACGAAGCTGTACTAACCCCTTCTTATCTAACTCTTTAAATGTCTCAAGTTCTGGATCATCTAGAGCTACAGTAGTTGTATGGTCAAATAGTTCTTTAAGATGTTGCTTAAGTTCTTTTAGCCCACCGAAGTCAACACACCAGTTTTTATCATCGAGCTCATTACAACCAAACCATAATTTAGCTTTAAGTTGATAACCATGTAAGTATTGACAATGACTGTGTGTTGCTTTCCATTGCCTAAATGCACATGAGCCTAATTCGACGAGTTTTGTAGATTGATATTTACTCATGTATTAATGATAACCTCGAAAATACTTAAATCAACTGTAAATGTATAATTTTATAAGAATATAATAATATACAGACCAATAGAGATCAGTGTTTAGGTCTTTCTCCCCCGTCCCTATAGTCCATTTATTCTAGCGAGACATCGATTGCAAGTGTTTCAGCAAACTTTTTTGACTTTTTTTGGATTCCGTAACAATTCCACGTGATTTAAGTACTGTCA
>Ga0233402_1000029_pt1 | contig 55792 bp, 48 predicted proteins | sample 54DmetaG_FD_182705 | JGI IMG/M metagenome (GOLD analysis project Ga0233402, IMG submission 182705) | Seawater microbial communities from Monterey Bay, California, United States - 54D | ecosystem: Environmental > Aquatic > Marine > Coastal | place: USA: California | collected 2016-11-11 | reverse complement strand
AATAGAAGCTCTTAAAGTTATTTTTTCGCTTATTTTACCACTAATCTGTAAATCCAATTCACTGTTTAAAACTGAGTTTTGGTTGTTGCCAATAGTCACACCCCGCGCGATACTTCCTGAAGTCGAGAGGCCATCAAATGGCGCCACACTTGTCGTATTGTTTGGCGTAGATAATTGATATAAATTTTGCAATACCCCAGTAGAGTTAACAATAACAGATTGATCAATTTGCTTGTAGGTTTTAGTCAAAAAACTGGGGTAATTTAAATAAGAAACTTGTATGGAATCTGTCAGCTTGGGCAGTATATTAAATTTCAGCTGAGCTTTGTTAAAGTCAACTGTATACAATGTAGAATCTATTATTTTGCCATTTTTATCTGCAACATTAAAGTAGGAGGGATTAATACTTAGGCTGTCTAAAACAACAACATTGCTTAGAGCAAATTTTTTAGTTTGAAACAAGCTATTTGCTTCCTGCGCCACAGCAAAAGAAGATGAAAATAGGAGTACAAAAATGAAGAACCTATGCATGTTTAGCTTAAACTAAAAAAAAAGAAAAATATTTTGTTGATACTTTTCTATAAATCTGTAAAAATTATTTAGTGTAAAAGTAAGGCTTTAATTATTTTAGCTGAAATAATCAATTCTATCTATGAAAATTGTTTCTTATAATGTCAATGGGATTAGAGCCGCACTAAAAAAAGGCTTTTTGGAATGGCTGGTGGCAACCGACCCTGATGTGATTTGTTTACAAGAAATAAAAGCCCAAGAAGAACAGTTAGATCTTGGGGTTTTTGAATCTGCTGGATATCCCTATAATTACTGGTTTAGTGCTCAAAAAAAAGGATATAGTGGTGTTGCTATTTTATCCAAAATAAAACCAAAAAACATAGTTTATGGCACTGGAATTGAATCCATGGATTTTGAAGGTCGTAATATTCGCGCTGATTTTTCTGATATTTCTGTCATGAGCATGTACTTGCCTTCAGGAACTAATATTCAGCGCTTAGAACATAAATTTGAATATATGGATCTACTCCAAAATTATGTTGACGAATTAAAAAAAGAATTGCCAAATCTTGTGATATGCGGCGATTACAATATATGCCACGAAGCGATTGATATTCACGATCCCGTTCGCAATAAAAATGTATCTGGATTTTTACCTGAAGAACGAGCATGGATGACAAATTTTTTAAAAAGTGGTTTTATTGATGCGTTTAGAGCCTTGAACAATGCACCCCATCAATACAGTTGGTGGAGCTATAGAGCCAATGCACGTGCCAATAACAAAGGATGGCGCCTGGACTATACATTAGTTTCGACACCTTTAAAAGAAAACATAAAAAGAGCCGTTATACTAACTGAGGCAGTCCACAGTGACCACTGCCCTGTATTATTAGAATTGAATCTATAAAATTAAAATTATGCTTAAAAACCTCATTTTGTTATCCGTATTTGCACTATTAAGTACATCCTGTGTGTCCTCTAAACTATACAAAGAATTAGAAGGCAAATACAGTAATCTTAAATCAGATTATGATGAATTGTCTAGTAGTAATGACCAAGAAATTCTTCAAAAAAAAGAATTAGAACAACAACTCAGCATGCTTCAAGCATCGTTCGAGGACGTACAATCGGAACGCGATCTACTGCTGCAAGAGTTAGCGGCACTTCAAAAAAAATATGACAATTTAGATGCTGCTTACACAGCTTTAGAACAAAACAGTTCAAAGTCAATAGAAGAAAATGCACAAAAAAATAGAGAACTTCTTGCGCAACTTGAGGCCAAAGAACAAGCCCTTGCCGCGGAGAACGAACGCTTAATGCGCTTGGAGGCCGATATGCAAGAACGTGCCCAACGCATCGCAGAACTTGAAGCGTTAATTTCAGCTAAAGACCAAGCCATGACAGCCTTGAAAAATGCCATATCAAATGCTTTAACAGCATTTGAGGGCAAGGGTTTAACAATAGAACAACGTGACGGGAAAGTATACGTATCTATGGAAAACAAACTCCTCTTCAAGTCTGGATCCTGGGCTGTAGGTACTGAGGGTAAAAAAGCAATTCAACAGCTAGGAAAAGTCCTTGGTGAAAACCCAGATATAGCCGTTTTGATTGAAGGACACACAGACAACGTTCCTTATTCATCAGGTGGGCAGGTAGCAAATAATTGGGATTTATCGACCAAAAGAGCCACTTCAATAATTGCTATTCTGAGCCAAAACGAAAATATCAAACTTGAAAATCTGACTGCTGCAGGACGAAGCGAATTTGCACCAATTGCAACCAATGAAACAAAAGAAGGAAAGTCTAAAAATAGACGCATCGAGGTTGTCTTGACCCCAAAACTTGATGAAATTTCAAAATTATTGAATACTAACTAATGGAGTATACCAAATTACCAAATACCAATATTAAAGTCAGTAAAATTTGCCTTGGGACCATGACTTGGGGTAATCAGAATACTGAAGATGAGGGTTTTTCTCAAATGGATTATGCTGTCGAGCATGGGGTTAATTTTATTGATACTGCTGAACTATATCCAGTACCCGCTTCCAAAGAAACGCAAGGACGTACAAGCGAAATTATTGGAAATTGGTTGAGCGCACGAAACAACAGAGATCAGGTCATTATTGCAAGTAAGGTAGCTGGCCCTGGAGATTATACAGCTCATATAAGAACAACAGGCTTCAAGGGTAGTTCCATTGAAGATGCTGTAAATCTAGAACTCAAGCGGCTACAAACCGATTACATCGATTTATACCAATTGCACTGGCCAGAGCGTCAAACCAACACGTTCGGAATTCGGGACTTTACTCCAAACCCAAATGATCCTTGGATAGACAACTTTAATGAAGTCCTCCACAAATTAACTAAATTGGTAAACGCAGGGAAGATAAGAGCTTATGGGCTCTCTAACGAAAAAGGTTGGGGAAGTATGCGCTACCTAGAAGAAGTTAGGAAAGATAATTTACCAAAAATAAGTACTATTCAAAATGCCTATTCATTGCTTAATAGGGTTTTTGAGGGTGACTTGGCAGAAATATCAATCCGTGAAAATATGGGGCTTCTTGCCTATTCCCCTCTAGCATTTGGGGTTCTATCCGGAAAATACATTTTAGGCACAGCAGCAGACAATGCGCGCCTCAAGCTGTTTCCGCGCTTTGCACGTTACAGCAGCGTAGAATCTACAGAGGCCACAAAAGAATATCTAGCTTTAGCTAATGATTTGGGTATTTCACTCACCTCCCTTGCTCTAGCCTTTGTAAACCAACGACCATTTGTCACGAGCAATATTATTGGTGCAACTACATTGAAACAACTCGAAGAAAATATAAACAGTATTGAAATAAAGTTGAGTGAGGAGACTTTAGCAAGGATCAATGAAATTCACTCAAGGATCCCAAACCCTGCCCCTTAGAAGGGCTGATAAAACTAAGCCTTATTTGCCAACTGGCCACAAGCAGCATCAATATCTTTTCCTCTAGATCGACGCACAGTAACTGTAATATTTTTGGCTTCTAACATACTTACGTACTGCTCAATAACTGAAGTTTTGGCTTGCTGAAAAACACCATCATCGATAGGATTATACTCTATTAGATTCACTTTACTTGGGGCAAATTTACAGAAATCTATTAAGGCTAAAATATCTTTAGTAGTATCATTAATACCGTCCCAAACCACATACTCATAAGTAATTCTACGCTTGGTCTTAGCGTACCAAAACTGAAGTGCTGCGCGTAAATCCTCAAGTGGAAATGTTTCGTTAAAAGGCATGATTTTGGTGCGGACCTCATCAATTGCGGAATGTAAAGAAACTGCTAAATTAAATTTAACTTGATCTTCGGCCATCTTTTTTATCATTTTTGGGATTCCAGAAGTAGATACAACAATACGTTTTGGTGACATACCAAGTCCCTCACTTGAAGTGATTTTTTCTATTGCTTTCAGCACATTATTATAGTTCATGAGGGGTTCACCCATACCCATAAAAACAATATTGGTAAGTTTTTTGTTGTGATAAAGGCGGCTTTGCTTATCAATAGCAACCACTTGATCGTAAATTTCATCCGGATTTAAATTACGCATGCGCTTTAGCCTAGAAGTGGCGCAAAACTTACAATCCAAGCTACAGCCCACCTGAGACGAAACACAGGCGGTAGTTCGTTTTGCGGTTGGAATCAAAACAGATTCAACAATAAGTCCATCGTGAAGGCGAACAGCATTTTTCAAGGTTCCGTCCTTACTGCGTTGCATGGTGTCTACCTCAACATGATTGATGCTAAACGACTGCTCCAATAATTGTCGTGTATGTTTAGAAAGGTTGGTCATATCTTCAAATTTATGCACTCCTTTTTTCCAAAGCCATTCGTACACTTGCTTGCCGCGAAACGCCTGATCCCCATTCTCAGAGAAAAAAGACATGAGTTGATCTTTGGACAAAGCGCGAATATCTTTTTTTAAGGTGCTCAATTGAAGAGTTCTTAGGTTAAAAAAAGCCTCAACTGAGGCTTTTTTATATTATAAAATTAGCATGGCATCACCGTAGCTATAAAATTTGTATTGTTCTTTTACCGCTTCCTCGTATGCCTTTTTTACAAAGTCATAACCTCCAAAAGCAGAAGTCATCATCAGTAAGGTAGACTTTGGAGTATGAAAGTTTGTAATCATGCAATTAGCAATTGAAAAATCGTAAGGAGGAAAGATAAACTTATTGGTCCAACCAGAAAATTCATTTAATGTACCACTAGAAGATACCGAGCTTTCAATGGAGCGCATCACTGTAGTTCCAACCGCACATATTCGGCGTTTTTCTTTCAACGCTGTATTAATAGTTTGAGTAGCAGGTCCATCGATTATAATTTCTTCACTATCCATTTTGTGTTTTGAAAGGTCTTCAACTTCTACAGGATTGAAAGTCCCCAAACCAACATGAAGGGTAACTTCGGCAAAGTTAATCCCTTTAATTTCCAAACGTTTTAAAAGATGTTTTGAAAAATGAAGTCCAGCGGTTGGCGCGGCTACAGCACCTTCATTTTTGGCATAAATTGTTTGGTAACGCTCCTCGTCTTCGGGCTCAACATCTCGCCCAATGTATTTTGGAAGTGGTGTTTGCCCAAGGTCATTCAATTTTGATCTGAATTCTTCGTAAGACCCATCGAATAAAAAGCGAAGGGTTCTCCCTCTTGAGGTTGTATTGTCGATAACTTCAGCAACCAAACTCTCATCGTCGCCAAAATAAAGTTTGTTCCCAATCCTAATTTTTCGCGCCGGATCTACCAATACATCCCAAAGGCGCTGCTCGGCATTAAGCTCTCTGAGCAAAAAGACTTCGATACGGGCTCCGGTTTTTTCCTTATTCCCAAAAAGACGAGCTGGGAATACTTTAGTGTTGTTTAGAATCATCACATCTTCTTCGTCAAAATAATCAATAAGATCCTTGAAGTATTTGTGTTCAATAGTTTGTTTTTCTCGATTCAACACCATCAATCGGGCTTCGTCTCTGTTTTCAGAAGGGTATTTAGCCAAAAGACTGTCAGGCAGTTCAAAGTTAAAATGTGATAATTTCATTAATTTTTTATTTTTTACAAGTTGCAAATATACAACCACAGAATAGGCGTTGTCAAGTAATTAGAGGTTTATTTTCTATTTAATTAAGTTCAAAACCAAGCGCTGAGAGGTCAGACCAAAAATCTGGATAAGACTTAGAAACCACTTCGGCATCGTCAATAAAAAGCTGAGTTTTGAGTCCAAGGGGAGCAAATGCCATCGCCATGCGGTGGTCATTATAGGTCGCAATATGTATACTGGAGTTTAATTTATTTGGAGATTTTAGGTGTAAACTATTGTCTGTAATTTCAATTGAAGTCCCTAACTTTTTTATTTCGTTTTGTAGAGCGACTAGACGATCTGTTTCCTTGATTTTTAGCGTATGCAGCCCCGTCAAATTACACCCTATCTCTAGTCCCAAGCAAGTTACAGCGATAGTTTGTGCTATATCTGGTGCATTGGCCAAATCTAAAGTCAATAGTTTTGACTGTGGTTCAGCTAATTTTTTTAAGGACAAGGTAGTTTCATTAAACGAACTTTCTACACCAAGTTCCTTATAAATATTTTTCAACACAGCATCCCCCTGTAAGCTATTAGATTTATAGGCTGAGAGATCAATTTGCGTTCCAATTGGACTTAAGGCAACAATACTGTAAAAATAAGATGCTGAGGACCAATCGGACTCAACTGTAAAGGTCTTATTGATGTTTTCAGCAAATGGAAGAACAGAAATCATTTGTCCATCGAAAGCAGTTTGCACGCCTAATTCTTTAAGTAATGAAAGTGTCATTTTTATGTACGGTACAGATGTTATATTACCTTCTAAATGCAGAGACAACCCTTTTGACAAGGTGGGTGCAATAAGCAACAATGCTGAGATGTACTGACTGCTGACATTAGCCTTTAAATACACCTTGTTGTCCGTGAGGCTTTTACCTTCTATTAGAAGTGGCGGATAACCTTCATTTTTTGTGTAAGTAATAGATGCACCTAAAGAATTAAGGGCCTCAACAAGAATTTTAATCGGCCGCTCTTGCATTCTGCTCGAGCCTGTCAAAGTTGTAGTAGTTCCAGATCGAGTTGCGAAATAAGCAGTAAGAAAACGCATTGCTGTTCCCGCATGGTGGATATCCACAGTTGAACTATCGGAAGCAAGTGCAGCTTGCATTAATTGGCTGTCGTCAGAATTTGATAAATTATTGATTTTGAGACCTTTGTATAGGGCCTGCAACAGCAAAACTCTGTTAGATTCACTTTTTGACCCCGTAATTTTAAGCGAAGAAAAGGGTTTAATTTCTGACTTGTTTATTGAGATTTGCACTTTTATTTCAGTTTTTTATTAGCGTGATGACGATCGTGATCTCGCTTAGTTTTTAGCGCTAATTTATGGTCAAAAGCAGCTTGTAAATTTACGCCTGTCTGATTGGCTAGACAAAACACCACAAACATGACATCCGCCAATTCTTCACCCAAATCTTTATTTTTGTCGCTTTCTTTTTCACTTTGCTCGCCGTATCGCCGGGCAATTATTCGTGCGACCTCACCTACTTCTTCAGAGAGCTGTGCCATATTGGTCAATTCATTGAAATAGCGTACGCCATGCGTTTTGATCCATTGATCGACAGTTTCTTGTGCATTTTGGATGTTCATAATAAGATTTTTTTAAGCTATACTAAAGTACTTAATGTCCATTTTGAAATCAAATAATTTCATATAAATTTATTCACGGTTTTTGGTGTCTATGATAAGAGTTACAGGGCCATCATTTAAAAGCGAAACCTTCATGTCTGCTCCAAAAATACCAGCTTGAATGTCTTGTTCTAAATCGTCTTTTAGTTGATTTAAAAATTGTTCGTAAATCGGCACTGCACGTTCTGGTCGCGCTGCTTTTACATAGCTTGGGCGATTGCCTTTTTTAGTTTTGGCATGAAGTGTAAATTGACTAATGACTAATATCTCGCCTTTTATGTCTTTTAAAGATAAATTCATGACACCTTCATCATCATTAAATACTCTAAGTTGTACAATTTTATTACTCAGCCATTGAATATCTTCCAAGGTGTCTTCACTGACAATACCTAAAAAGACCAATAGCCCTGAAGAAATTTTTCCTTTGATGGTTCCGTCAATCGAGACGTTTGCCTGAGTCACTCTTTGAATTACTGCTTTCATATGGGGTCGTGTACATCAGTTCTATAATTTGCGTCCTCTCCATCCAAAATTTGAATGTACGATTTGTAGCGCGAAGCGGCAATTTCATCAGCCTCAACTGCTTGTTTAACGGCACATTTTGGCTCATGAACATGTTGGCAATTATGAAATTTGCAATTGGATTTTAATTTAAAAAATTCAGGGAAATATTGATCCAGTTCTGCGGCTTCAATGTCAACAACACCAAAGCCTTTGATTCCTGGTGTATCGATAATGCGCGCATCAAAACTTAAATCAAACATCTCTGCAAATGTAGTGGTGTGCTGCCCTTGTTGATGAAGTTCTGATATGGCTTTTGTCTTCAAATTTAATGAAGGTTCAATAGCGTTTACCAGAGTCGATTTACCTATGCCTGAGTGCCCAGAAAACATACTTGTTTTGTTCTTCATTTTTATTTTTATTGGTCCTAGATTATCTGCTTTTTTAGCCGATATTTTTAAACATTCGTAACCAACATTTGAATAAATATGAATCAAATCCTCAACAATATTTTTTGTCTTTTCATCATAAAGGTCCATTTTATTGAACAACAAAATACAGCTTATGCCATAGGCCTCAGCACTTACTAAAAAACGGTCAATAAAACTTGTAAACGTAGGTGGATTATCTATAGTAATGAGTAAAAATACTTGGTCAATATTACTGGCAATAATGTGTGTTTGCTTAGATAAGTTGACTGATTTTCGAACAATATAGTTTTTTCGTGTTTGAATAGTTTTTATCACTCCAGTTTCTTTATTGTTACTGGTTTCTAAGTCAAAATCTACAACATCACCAACCGCAATTGGATTTGTGCTTTTGATTCCTTGCATACGAAATTTGCCCTTGATACGACACTCGTAAAAAGAACCCTCTAAGGATTTGACCGTATACCAACTGCCTGTAGATTTATAAACTGTTCCTGTCATACTATAACCTTCGTTATCAACACAAAGAAACAAATTTCTTTTTATTATGTGTTATAGGATATTTAAGTGTATTAAAAAAGGGTGACTCAACACCCTTTTTTTTATGATTTCAAAATTTGTTTTTGATGATTAATTGATTCTTGATGAATTGCCTTAAATAGTTTTAAAATAAACTCTTCGCTTAAATTGTGTTGTTCGCCCTCTAGAACCATTTTACCTAAGATTTCGTTCCAACGTTTACTTTGCAGCACGGCAACATTTTTTTCTTTTTTCAAGGCGCCAATTGCCTCAGCCACTTTCATTCGTTTTCCTAAAGTATCTAACAATTGGTTGTCAGCTACATCAATTTGCGCTCTAAGATTTTGAAGTTCAGAAGTGTAATCAGCTTCAGTTGTGCTTTCCTTTCTGATTTTCAGGTCTTTGGTGTATTGTATAAGCGTTTTTGGAGTAATCTGTTGAGCAGCATCACTCCATGCATTATCAGGGTCATAATGAGTTTCAATCATTAATCCATCAAAATTCAAGTCCAATGCTGTTTGGCATACATCAAATACCATGTCACGCCTTCCAGTAATATGAGAGGGATCATTTATAAGCGGTAAGTCAGGGAATCTAGTTTGCAGCTCAATTGCCAATTGCCATTCTGGATTATTTCTATATTTCGATTTTTCATATGTCGAAAAACCTCGGTGAATCACCCCTAAATTTTTGATATTAGCAGAAGACAAACGCTCTACTGCACCAAGCCATAAGGCTAGGTCTGGATTTACTGGATTTTTGATCAAAACAACCTTATCTGTTCCTTCCAATGCATCAGCGATTTCCTGAACAATAAAAGGGCTCACTGTAGACCGTGCTCCTATCCACAGTAAATCGATATCGTGTTCTAGTGCTAGCTCAACGTGTGCTCTGTTTGCCACCTCTGTTGCTGTTTTCAAACCAGTTTCAGCCTTAACTTTCTGGAGCCACTTTAAGCCTAAAGCACCTACCCCTTCAAAGTTTCCGGGTCGGGTCCGTGGTTTCCATATGCCCGCACGAAAATAACTGACATCAGAATCCTTTAGTTCGTGTGCTATTTTTAATACTTGTTCTTCAGTTTCTGCACTACATGGCCCAGCAATAACTAGAGGGTGTTCAAGTTTCAAATCATCTAACCATGTGCTTAATTCTTTGCTATTTTCCATAGTATTGGTTTTAAGAAATTCCTTTTAAAATTGTTTTTATATGATTAATACTTCTCATTTCGTTACGGACGGATTCAAAATCATCAGATTCCATTAACGCTTTAAAATGGTTTAAGTTTTGAATGTATTCATTGAGTGTTTCAATGACATTCTCTTTGTTTTGTTCAAAAATAGGAGCCCACATATCAGGAGAACTTTTTGCTAAGCGTACGGTCGACTCGAATCCACTGCCTGCCATATCAAAAATATTAAGTTCATTTTTTTCTTTATCGATTACTGTTTTGCCTAGCATAAATGAACTGATGTGGGATAAATGAGACACATAAGCAATATGCTTGTCGTGTTCGACTGCATCCATATAACGAATACTCATGCCCATAGCTTTGAAAATCTCGATCATCTCTTTAGATCGCTTTGGTTCAGTCTTGTCTAGATCGCAAATAATATTGGTTTTGTTTTTAAACAAACCAACAAAAGCAGCTTTCGGACCAGAAAATTCAGTACCTGCTATTGGGTGATTTGCTAAAAACTGAGCGCGTTTCGGATGTGCATCCGCAACTTGACAAATTGAGGCTTTTGTGGAGCCCATATCGACAACTAGCCCTTGAGGTGGCAATAAATCTAATATTCTTGGCAGTAAATTAAGTGTTGCATTAACAGGGATTGATAAGAGTACTAAATCGGCGTGCTCAATGTCCTCAACTACTGCCTTTTTATGTATTAACCCTAAGTTTAAAGCTTCCGTAAGATGGGCTTCATTGTGATCAATACCATGAATTACAGCTTTGGGTTTAACGGCCTTCAAATTTAAAGCAAGGCTACCTCCGATCAGTCCAGTCCCTATGATGTAAATATTCTTCATGCTGTACGCTTTAGGGCTTCATTAATGTCTTCTATCGGGGCGCAGAGCGAAAAACGTATGTAACCTTCCCCATTTGATCCAAAAATGGTTCCAGGAGCTACAAAAATATTTTTTTCAATAAGTAATGTGTCTATAAACTGTTCTGCATCGATCCCTTGCGAAAGTTTTGCCCAAACAAACATTCCTGCCGTGTCTGGCTCAAATGTACAGCCAAGTTGAGTTGCTAATTCCCAAACTAAAGCGCGGCGCTTTTTGTATACCTCGTTAAGACTAGTAAACCAATCATTAGAAGATTTCAGAGCAGCGATAGCACCTTTTTGAACACCATAGAACATACCTGAATCCATATTGCTTTTAACTTTTATCACATTGTTGATGTGTTGTTCAGCGCCTAAAAGCATACCAACACGCCAGCCAGCCATATTAAAACTTTTACTTAACGAATTTAGCTCCAAGCACACCTCTTTTGCTCCCTTAATATTAAAAATACTATTTGGGTTATCGTTCAAGATAAAACTATAAGGGTTATCATTGACAAGCAGAATATTGTGTTTTTTTGCGAATTGAATTAAAGCCGTTAAATGCTGTTCTGAGCCAAGTGTACCTGTAGGCATGTGTGGGTAATTGATCCACATGATTTTCACTCTTGAAAGATCCAATCGTTCTAGTGCTGATATCTGCGGCTGCCAATGATTTTCCGCAGTTAAATCGTAAAAAATAGGGGTTGCACCTACTAACTTTGTAACCGAGCTGTAGGTAGGGTATCCTGGATTTGGGATCAATACAGCATCACCCTCATTGAGATAGGCCATGGAGATATGCATAATACCCTCCTTACTACCCATAAGAGGAAGGATTTCATTTTCAGCATTGATTAGAACATTGTAATTTTTTTCATAAAAACTAGAAATCGCATGTCTAAGTTCAGGTAATCCTTGATAACTTTGGTACTTATGGGCTTGGGGTTCAGACAGGCTATTTTCAAGTGCTGTTAGCACTGAAGGATGTGGCGGTAAATCTGGGCTTCCGATGCCTAGGTTAATTACAGCTGCCCCATTGGAAACGAGTGTACGTACTTCTTTCAGTTTTTTTGAAAAGTAGTATTCTTCAACAGTATCTAAACGACGGGCTACTAGACTCATTGTTTTGCATTTTTATAAGTACCAAGTACTTTAAATTCTTCAGCCATTATTTTCATCACAGCAGTTGCCTTTTCATAATCCTCATAATCATCAAATGTGACATCCACAAAAAATGCATACTTCCAAGGAGTATCAATTTTAGGTAAAGATTGAATTTTAGTCAAGTTAAGTTTGCAATCGCTCATAACATTGAGCATGGCGGCTAAACTCCCACGTTTATGATTCAGCATAAATTTTAATGAGGCTTTATTTATAGTTGAGGAAGGGTTTTCGTTCCGTTCAACGATTACAAAACGAGTTTCATTATGCTTAATGGTTTGAATGCTCTCAGCTAAAATATTCAATTTATATATCTCTGCAGCACTAGAACTGGCAATGGCTGCAACTCCCTTTAATTGTTTCTTGTGAATTCTTTGTGCAACCTCAGCAGTATCACAATCCTCAACTAATTTTATATGTGGATACTTGTCGAAAAAAGATTGACACTGCAACAATGCCATGGGGTGTGAGTAAACCTCTTTAATCTCAAAAATATCCTGACCAGACAGCGCCATTAAATTATGTTGAATATCTAAATAATACTCTCCTGTTATATGTAAATTATTGGCATCGATTAAAGCATAATTGGGAATTATAGAGCCCGCAATTGAATTCTCCAATGCCATTACAGCGGTATCAACTTTTTCTTTAATCAAGCTATCCACTACTTCATTGAATGTCAAGAGGGGTTCGATTTCTACTGGATTTACAAAATAATTTTGTGTAACCAAATGATGAAATGATCCTTTTATCCCTTGTATAGCGACTTTATTTATCATAAAAAAAAATCTCGATATTTACATCGAGACTCAAATTGAAAGTTATAATATTAAATTACACATACAAGACCTCGACTCTTTTTTCAAAAAAGAAATAATACCAGTTGTAGAATGTATAATATATATTGTGCATTGTTGCTTATTACAGCGCTAAAGTAAATATTTTTTATTCAAAACAAAATTCAATTTTATGTTTTTTGAAATTAGCCCTCAATTTTGATTAATTCTAAAAAAAATAGCGAATTAATTAAACATTAACTAAAATATCGAGCTTTTACTGAATTGAATTCAATTAATCCAAGAAAATAAGTGTTCCCGTGTAAAGTTGGGTGACATCTACCTCTGCTGGGGTATGTACAGAGATCAAGTTCCCAGTACCGCGTAATTCTCCTTTGAGAGATTGTAAGGGATGTACAACAATATCATGGCTACTGCGGTGTAAAATTATCACATTCTGCGCTAAAAGGTTTGCTCCAAAAAAAGCTGTTGTACCCGAATAGAATCCAACAGAAAGATTATCTACAGCGCCAGATACAATAAATTGCGATAGATTATTTGAAATTACATTTAAGCTTTCAGCTTGTATTATCAAATCAAAGTCACCCAAACTTAATTGATCTTCACGAAAATTTTCAGAGATTAAATTCAAATCTTGAAATGTTAATACCCCTAAAGATTTTATTGTATACTGAGAATTACTTCGGATTTCTGTAAGATTTGGGGTAGTCACTGTGATTTTAGTAGGTCTATAACTACGAATCCAATTGCAAAGATTGTGGTCTGTAAGGGACAGCACATCATCGCTTATGGCATAAGAAATATCTGATATCAAATGGGATCCAGCTTCAATACTTATATGGAAATCAACACCTTCCTTAATAACTAATTCTATGTTTTCATTAACTAAAATTTTACTGAATGGCTCAAGACTATATTCAACACTGGTCCTATGGCCGGATGTTTGTATACAATCTGGGGCTTTATCCTCGGCGCAGGCCAAAACAAGCAGAATAATACTATTTAATAATACCTTTTTCATAACCTTACACCTATACCAAATTCTAATGCTTCCGCTTTAGCACTATGCGCTTTTAATGTTGCCGATATAAACCATTTTTTAGCTATAAAATGTTTCATTCCCAGGCGATTATAATAACGCCCTTCAAAATCAAACGGAGCATAGACATAATAGCCCAAATGAGCAAGTACAGAAAATCGCCCAAATAACAATTCGTACCCTAGGTATAGACCTACACGCTTATAGTCAACGTCATTTTCCACTTGGCTTTCAGGATAAGCTACACTTTGATAGTAAATATATTCTTTCAAAAATTTGGAATTAAAATACTCCGCCCCAATGGAAATTAAGCTTTTTTCATTAATCTGTTTATCGGCAAAAAAAGAAAATACATAAAAAGGAAATTGAGGGCTTCCTACTACGTCACTTTGATTGACCCCAGCTTTGAAGACGGCTCCATAATGGACACTTTGGTCTATTTCTTGACTAATCCCTTGATTTGTTGATGTGGGCTTTAAAAAATCGGGTTTTTCATCTAGGGCAGCCGTTAGACCGAAATTAAAGGCGATGGTATTGATACTGGTATTCGGCGCTTTGATACTTGCGTTAGATAAGTGGAGCAGTGTTATTCCGGCCTGAACCCCAACAGCGCCCAATAATTGGGGGCGTTTGTAATTGAGCATTAAATAAGTGCCACTGAGAAAAGGCGAGCCAAAAGCAATATTTTTTGGGTTTTTGTACTTGTCGTAAGGATTAGTTACTAAAGAGACTCCTTGAGCAATACGCAACATCAAACGACGCTTTAGAAAATAAAAATTATAATGCGCATGAAGTCCATAAGCATTACCCAAAGTTGAATTATTAAAATTTTGAATGCTTATAGAGGTGCCGAATTCAGGGTAATTGTAGCGTTTATGCCATGATTTTTCACCGGAAACACGCTTGTTCCATCCCAAGATTAAACCATTTGGATGCGCTTGAATCAGGTGGGTAATATTATCGTTATGACGCGCAATATTACCTGAATACAAATTTAAATCAATGTAGCTAAAGGGCTTGAGCTCTTGTGTGTGCCCCAAAAAGAGCACACCAAAAAAGAAAAATAAAATACCGTGTTTTACCATATCAATTGAGCAGTAAATCTAATTAAATACAATCTCAAATCATATAAGCAGATGAAAGATTTTTTTTTTTCATTAATATCTCTAAATTTGCAGCATTACTAAACGAGGATAAATTTGATCTGATTGCAACCTCAAAAAAAAAAGCTAAAACAGTGCCAATCCCTTTAGCTTGTTGCGCTTATCATACCTCATAAATAACCTATTATGAGTTACTTATTTACTTCCGAAAGTGTTTCTGAAGGACACCCCGATAAAGTAGCAGACCAAATTAGCGATGCAATCATCGACCATTTTTTGGCCTTCGATCCGCAAGCCAAAGTGGCTTGTGAAACATTGGTGACTACCGGGCAAGTTATTTTGGCTGGTGAGGTCAAATCTAAAACCTATTTGGACGTACAACAGATCGCTCGAGACACAATAAATAAAATTGGTTATACCAAAGGCGAATACATGTTTGACGGGAATTCATGCGGAGTTCTCTCAGCCATACACGAACAATCGGAGGACATAAATAGAGGAGTTGATAGAGAAACCCCTGAAGAACAAGGGGCTGGTGACCAAGGTATGATGTTTGGTTACGCCACCAATGAAACCGAAAACTACATGCCTTTAGCATTGGATTTGTCGCACCGTATTTTAAAAGAACTTGCTGCTTTGCGCCACGCAAACAAAGACATCACTTATTTGCGTCCTGACTCTAAAAGTCAGGTCACTATTGAATATGGTGATGACAATGTCCCGTTGCGGATTGATTCTATTGTAATCTCTACACAACATGACGACTTTTCTGATGATGAAAATGAAATGCTTGATACGATCAAAAAAGACATCAAGGCCATTTTGATTCCTAGAGTAATCTCAAAATTACCTAAGGCCATTCAAGCACTTTTTAATGATAATATTACGTATCACATCAATCCAACAGGCAAGTTTGTAATTGGCGGCCCTCACGGAGATACCGGATTGACTGGCCGTAAAATTATAGTAGACACCTACGGCGGAAAAGGCGCACATGGTGGAGGTGCATTTTCGGGAAAAGACCCAAGTAAAGTAGACCGCTCTGCGGCTTATGCCATGCGCCATATTGCCAAAAATATGGTTGCTGCAGGAATATGTTCAGAAATTTTAGTACAAGTCAGTTATGCCATTGGCGTAGCCGAACCTACGGGTGTTTTTGTAGATACTTACGGCACAGCCAATGTGGAACTCAACGATGGTACTGTTGCACAAAAAATAATGGAGCTATTTGACCTGCGACCAGCGGCAATTGAGCAACGACTAAAACTTCGTACCCCAATGTACAGCGAAACTGCTGCTTATGGTCATATGGGGCGTACAAACGAAACTGTTGAAAAAGTATTTTATCTACCCAATGGTGAAAAACAAGTGTTGGATGTAGAACTGTTTACGTGGGAAAAATTAGATTATATAGAAGCAATTAAAACTGCTTTCAAGCTCTAAGTTAAAACTTTGCAAACATAAAAATGCCCCGCTGTTGCGGGGCATTTTTATTATAATTTTTTTTGTATTTACAACTCATAGCGCACACGAAATGTTATATAACGTGGTTGTATGAAATACTCAGTAGCACTCACCGAAATATTACCTGCATTACTTTGATTTTGCGCACGGGTGTCCAACAAGTTAGTAGCCTTAATTTCATACTCAAATTTCGCATCTTCATTTTTTCTGTAAGACAATGATGCATTCCAAAATTCAAATGTATTAATCGTCCCGTTTTCATCGCTAAAATCATTGTAGGAATAGTCTGTTCTAAATGTAAACGCTTTTAAGATATAGGCATCAAATTCTAGGGTTGGGCTTTTGGTAAAAAACTTAGTGCTGTTTTGCCCTAAATTATTGTCTTGGATAGAATAACGGTAACTTAAATCTAAATTGGGTGCTGTGCGGAAATTCGTTCGTATTTGTGCTCTATATGTTTGTGAAAAATTTTCATTTACAGAACGGCGATTTTGTATAAATTGATTGAATTTTGAATAGTTAAAATTAGCGCGAATTGTTCCACGAATTTTTCCAAATGTACGTTGAAAACGGCCATTTGCACTCACGCTTTCATCCGCAAAAGGAGAATTGAAGGGCGAAGATACCCGAATAACATTACCTGGCTGAAATAGAGACTCTGTTCGTATATTATCTATACTTTTATTATAGTTAATACTCGCAAAAACATTGGTGTAATTAAACATATTAAAACTGTAATAAAATAAGTTCACGTTGTGTGACAAGGCACTTTCTAACGCTGGATTTCCCGTAAAAAGAGCATTGTAATTATTCAAGACCAACCCACTAGCAAAGTTTGAAACATCAGTAAATTGAGTTTGCATTCTGTAAGTTAGGTTCAATGTTTCACTCTTTTTCAATTGGATAATGACATTTAAATCGGGTAAAAATCTGAAGAAATTATCCGTTACTTTTTGGCCAAACTGGGTGTTATTTACATTGTACATATGACCAGAAATACCAGGTGTGATTGTGAAAATACCTGCTTTTAGGCGGTAGTGAAGCCCTAAATAAACATCAGAGAAATTGTAATCTATAGCATTGACATCCGCACCATTGTTATCGGGCGGTGTAACGTCTAGTCGTGAATTGTCATCTAAAAATTGAAAAATATTAGAGTTAAACTTCTGATGGCTTAAGATCGTCCCAAACGTCAAGTTGATATTACTTTTCTTGTTCAATATGTTCCAATAATCCAGTTTTGCATCTAACTGGTTAGATTTTACACGCTTTTCTTGAGCTAAGTTATAATTGCTTTGGTTGTCATCGAGACCTAAGTTAGCTGCTGTACCTCCATAGCTAAGTTTATCTTCGATTATTGCATTGTAAAAAGGATCTTCATCTTTGATCAGGTGCTGGGCTTCAAGAGCAAAAATATTATTTTCATCTAGAGTATAGTAATAATTCAAATTTTGATTTAAGCTAAAAGGAGTGGTTTCTTCCAACTGATCGATATTGTTGTTTATTGATGAAAAGAACCGTTGGTCTTGTTCACTTTTTGACATCTGTCCAAAAACCTCGTACTCCAATTGGTTATTGGCGTTAGGCTGATATTTTGAAGACAACTTCAACATCCCTAGGTTGTTTTCTTGTACCGTGTTACTTTCTGTTTCCTCATCGGGGATACCAAGCTCTGGATCGGTATACTGAACAGAACGATTTTCTTGAAGTTCGTTTCTACTGTTTGATAAAATAGCAAATCCGCCAATATCTAAAGAAGTTTTTGGCGACCAACTGAAGTTTGTGGCTCCAAATTTTGTGTTGATGTCTTTTGCGCGGTTGTTTTGAAGCGTTAAAAACCCGATATCATTGCTGCCCAAATTTATGTTTGTTCCACTACTTAGGCTAGGTCTTTTAAAACCTCCAGTAAAATTAAAATAGTCTCTTCGAGTAAATGCGACCTCACCAATATTATTCAAATCTCCAATAAAGTTAATACTGTAATCTGGGCTGTAGTAGAATAATTTTGGTTGTGCTAAATACAATGTTTCTTGATCTGAATCTCCTGCACCAGCCGTTACATTTCCAAACCAGAAGTTCTTTTTACCTTCTTTTAATTTGATGTTTATAGCTACATTATTTTGATTGTTAGTCACACCACCTAACTGGCTAACTTCAGAATAGTTCTTTAAAACTTGCACCTTATCAACTGCGTTTGAGGGTATGTTTTTTGTGGCCAATTTAGTATCACCGTCAAAAAAATCCTTTCCTTCAACCATGAGTTTTGAAACGACCTTCCCTTCAACCTCAACTTGACCATCCTCATTAATCTCCACACCTGGTAAGTTTTCCAAAACATCCTCTAATTTTCGCTCCGTTCCTTTATTGAAAGAGTCAGCATTATACACCAATGTATCTCCACTAATCGTAACAGGCATTTCATAAGTAAGCTCAACTTCTTCTAGGGCGTTGTCTTCTTGTAGGGTGAAATTTTTATTAACATTCGATTCGCCGGTTTGTATCGCCTGCGTCATCGATTTCATACCAATATAGCTGACTTGTATTGAATACAGTGTGTTTTTTTTCAAATCCAATCTGAATTTCCCCTCATCATTAGTAATTCCGTAGGAATCTAAAGCACTGGTAGCTTTATTTATAGCAATTACATTGGCTAATTCCAATGGATTCCCTATTGAATCTTTCACATATCCTTCCAATTTAACCTGAGAGAAAGTGAGTCCACTAATTGATAATAAAAGGATGCTTATGTAATATTTCATTATTAGAGTTTAAGCTTAATTGATAATTATTTTATTTTCGTTTGTTCTTTCCCCGGCCACGGTACATCTCTCGCATTTCTTTCATTTTTTGCTTGACGGTAGCGTTGTACTCTTTTCTTGAAATTACACGGCCTTTTTCTGGTGCAGAAATTATACTTTTTTGTTCGGGATTTATGATGATTTTAGAACACAGAACAGTGGTCTGGTCCGCATTGATTTCAAGAATGAGACCTGGTAAACCCCAGAATTCTCCAGGCCCTTGATTAACAGGTATCTGAGGGGTATACCAAGCTGTTACCTCTATGGTTTTTGGCACTTCGATATCAGCAGTCACTGAAGTGGTTTTTGTAGAGTCTGTTTCGCTTTTTTTATCTTCTTTTTTGGATGCTTTTCTTCTCATGCTCCGCCAGTCGAATTCATCGACAGTTTTTGTAGCAGTAGCCTTCATACACAAGTATTGCCCAATTTGCTTGGTTTCAGAACCAAACTTCCATTCTAACTGTTGGAGTGAGTCAGTAATTAAAAATTGACGTCCAAAAAACTCTTGGTCTTGAATAAACTTTTTGGTCTTTATATTTTTGTACTGCGGCCCAGCAGAAAAACTACTCCCCCACATTCCAAAGCCACCTTGACCAGGCGCCTCAAGTACTTCTTCTTCTTTGTATATAGAAGCCGATTTATCAAAAGTCAGTATGTAGGTTTTTTCAAACATGCTGCGCATGCGCTCCATTATTTGTTTTTTTTGAACTTCACTCATTTGGCGACCGCCCCAACTATCCATATCGGGATTAGTTTTGGAAACATAATAAGCCTTGCCCTGAAAATCTTGAGAAAAAACAAATAAATTACAGATTAGGAATGTGGAAATAATGATGCGCTTAAAAATCATTTTTGGTTTTATTGAATATTACACAAATTTACATTTAGTTTTATATGGTGACGTTAAATAATTCACAAAAGGAATTAACCCCCAACACGAATCTCTATTCCTTTATCATCAGATCCTCGTCCCCTATACTGTTCGTTCATCTCTTCCATTTTGTTTTCCATAATTTTATCGTATTCCTTTTGGGTTACTTGTTTTCCTTTTTTGGGCTCGGAAATTTCAATTTGTTTTTTGGGATTTATTGTAATTTTACTACAAAGAATCGTCAAATCTCCGTCGTTGACTTCTAAAACAAGACCTGGTAAGCCTTGGTAACTTTCCGGACCATTACTTACAGGAATTTGTGGTGTATACCATGCTGTAACAGTTATTGTTTTTGTTTCAGTAGAAGTTGTAGGCTCTTCGTCATTTTGCTCATCATCACTACTAAATGTCATCATTGACATTTCTTCTATTTCTTTTGTAAACGTTGCCTTATAGCAAGTGTAATTCCCAATATTCTTAGTATCGCTGTGCAATTCCCAATCAATTGGCTGTAAACTATCTTTGATAATGAATTGCTTTCCAAAAGTTTCCTTTTGATTTGTAAATGACTGAAGCTTTAAATCCTTATACAATACTCCAGAACCACCCATAGAAGAAATGACCATAATAGACCCTCCGGCAGATGGTGGTGCCAATGCTTCGTCTTCTTTATAAATTGAGGTGTTTTTATCAAATGTAAGAATATAGGTTTTTTGAAATTGCTTTTTTAGCATAGCCATAATTTGCTTTTGCATTTCCCCTCCTCCTACTTGCGTACTATCAATTTTAAGCTCTAACTTACGTTGAGTTTTGTACGTAGCTAAACCTTGAAAATCTTGAGCAAATAATGAAAATGTGGAACATAAAATGAATAATACAAGTCGAAAAATTGCGTCCATAAAAAAATTTTAAATTACTCTCTAAACAGTGTTCGATAAAATAGACGACTCATTAAAAGAATTGTAACAGAAAATTAAATTTATTTTTTTGTATTTTTCCAATGATGAAAAAATTAAGCTTTTTAACACTAACTCTTTTTTTATGTACTGTGCAAGCGCAGGATTATCTAGAGGCTAAATTCCTAAAAAAAACAAAAACGGAATGGAATGATTTTGTTGGGGTCGACCGTTTTGACAAGTATTACTTCATACAGGACAACACTCTGTACAACAAGCGCGATGAGAAGATTCAATCGTACAGTAATCTTCAATTAGGCGAAATAAACGAAGTTCAAGTGTTCAATGCGCTCAAAGTTGTGATCCTCCACAAACGCCAAAACACAGTTGTACTTTTGGATAATCGCTTAACAGAATTATTAGAACTTAATTTCAACACAATAAACCCTTATCGATTGGTCAATGGAGTTGCACTTAGCAGTGACACTAGCATTTGGGTATACAACGAGCTGACTCTTCAATTAGAATTATTTGATTACGAAACAAACAAAACAAGACTTAGAACCCTGCCTTTGGATGAGCAAAAAGTCAGTATGAATAGTGATTATAATAATGTGTATGTATTGACAGATTCGCTTTTTTATGAGTTTAATTACACTGGAAGCTTAGTTCGAAAAATAAATCATCCTGGATTTGACAGTTTTAGGGTATTCAATGAAATTTTGTTATTCAAGCGCGATAACACTATTTTTTACAGAGTTAACAATTCTGATGAATTTCAAATTTTAAAAATTCCTAAAAATTTAATTAAACAGTTTTTTGTAATGAATCAAACCTTGTATATTTATGACGGCGAATTTCTTCACCACTACCAACTTATAAAATATTAAATTATGCACATTGCAATTGCAGGTAACATTGGCGCTGGAAAAACAACACTAACCCAGCTGTTAGCAAAACATTATAAATGGGAGGCACAACTAGAAGATGTTGTAGATAACCCTTACTTGGATGACTTTTACAACCAAATGGAGCGTTGGAGTTTCAATTTGCAAGTTTATTTTTTAAACAGCAGATTTCGTCAGGTATTACAAATTCGAAAAAGTGGTAAAGACATTATTCAGGACCGCACCATTTATGAAGACGCCAATATTTTTGCGCCAAATCTACACGCAATGGGGCTGATGACCAACAGGGATTTTGATAATTATAGCTCATTATTTAATTTGATGGAAAGTTTGGTCGAAGCACCAGACTTACTTATTTATTTGCGCAGCTCTATTCCAAATCTAGTAAGTCAAATACATAAGCGGGGGCGGGATTATGAAAACTCCATAAGCATTGATTACCTCAGCCGACTGAACGAACGCTATGAAGCATGGATCCATGGATACAAAAAAGGCCGTCTTCTTATTATTGATGTAGATGATTTAGATTTTGTAGAAAACAAAGAAGATTTAGGCGGGATTATCAGTAAAATTGATGCTGAAATAAACGGCCTTTTTTAGTACAATACAATATTACTCAATAAAAAAAGCACGCTATCCGCGTGCTTTTTTGTATAAGTGATGATGACGAAACTTATTCTTTGGTGGCGTCATTTATTCCTTCCTCCAAAAGTTTTTCAACTTCATCCTCAGTTCCGTAATATGATTTTTTTACAATGGTTTCAACACCATTTTGAGTAGTAACACTAGTAATGCTTGCTGTAGCATTTTCTGTACCAACCGCATCAATTGAAACATTGAATTCAACTTCATGAGTTGTCATTGCCAATGATTCTTCTGAATGTCCCCCTAAAATTGGCGCAATTACTAAACCTATCAAACATGTAAGTTTGATTAAAATATTCATTGAAGGTCCAGAAGTGTCTTTGAATGGATCACCTACCGTATCCCCAGTTACTGCTGCTTTGTGCGCATCAGAGCCTTTGAAGGTCATTTCACCATTAATTTCCACCCCTGCTTCAAAAGATTTTTTAGCATTATCCCAAGCGCCTCCGGCATTGTTTTGGAAAATTGCCCAAAGTACACCAGAAACTGTAACACCAGCCATATAGCCTCCAAGCATTTCGGCGATGAATAATGAATCCATACCGAAAATCATAGGGACAAAAGCTATAATAAGCGGAAAGCCTATTGTCAATAATCCAGGCAACATCATTTCTTTGAGGGAGGCTTGCGTTGAAATCGCAACACATTTGTCATATTCTGGAGTCCCAGTACCTTCCATGATTCCTGCAATTTCTTTGAATTGACGTCTCACTTCTTGTACCATTTCCATAGCCGCTTTTCCAACAGCATTCATCGCAAGAGCAGAGAACACCACAGGCACCATTCCACCAACAAAAAGCATGGCAAGAACAGGAGCCTTAAAAATATTAATCCCGTCGATCCCTGTAAAGGTAACATAGGCCGCAAATAATGCTAAAGAGGTTAACGCTGCCGAAGCAATCGCAAATCCTTTTCCTGTAGCGGCGGTTGTATTTCCTACTGAATCGAGTATGTCTGTGCGCTCACGAACAATTGGATCTTGTTCACTCATTTCAGCAATACCGCCAGCGTTATCAGAAATTGGTCCGAATGCATCGATTGCCAATTGCATAGCTGTAGTTGCCATCATTGCTGAAGCTGCTAAAGCCACTCCGTAAAAACCAGCAAAACCATAAGAGGCCCAAATGGCACCAGCAAACAATAGTACTGATGGAAATGTTGAAATCATACCAGTTGCTAAACCTGCAATGATATTTGTTCCTGCACCGGTACTCGATTGTTGTACAATCTTTAGAATTGGTGCTTTACCAAGTCCTGTGTAATATTCAGTTACTGACGAAATAACCGCGCCAACAATAAGTCCAACTAAAGTTGCATAAAACACACGCATTGATGATATCTCTTGCAAACCTTCGCCAAAAAATTCCATTTGCATGGTTTCAGGCAACATCCATGTTACAAGTCCATAACAAGAAATAGCTACAAGAATAATTGAAGTCCAATTTCCTTTGTTAAGTGCACCCATAACTTGAGCTTCCTTAGCTTCATTACTTTTAATTTTCACTAATAAAGTTCCTATGATAGAGATAATTATTCCAGCGCCTGCAATGGCCATTGGTAATAAAATTGGGCCTATTCCACCAAACTCATCTGAAATACTTCCACCCATGTCGTTGATCACATAGTTACCAAGGACCATCGCCGCAAGAACAGTTGCAACATATGAACCAAATAAATCTGCACCCATACCGGCTACATCACCAACGTTATCACCAACATTATCTGCAATTGTTGCTGGGTTTCTGGGGTCATCTTCAGGAATACCTGCTTCAACTTTACCAACCAAATCAGCGCCCACATCGGCAGCTTTGGTGTAAATACCTCCACCTACTCGAGCAAAGAGTGCAATAGATTCAGCACCAAGTGAAAATCCAGCAAGAGTTTCAAGAACAATAGTCATATCCATTGTACTGGTCCATTGACCATCCATAAAGAAATGGAAGAAAATTATAAAAAATACCGTTAAACCTAAAACAGCAAGACCAGCAACACCAAGACCCATTACCGTTCCGCCACCAAAGGAAATTTTTAGTGCATTAGGAAGACTGGTTTTTGCGGCTTGTGTTGTACGAACATTAGTTTTTGTAGCGATTTTCATTCCAATATTCCCTGCATATGCAGAAAAAATAGCACCAAAAACAAAGGCAACTACTATAAGTATGTGTGTTGTCGGAACGATAAATGATACTGCCGCAAGTGCGATACTTACTACCAAAACAAAAATTGAGAGCAGTCTGTATTCTGCACTTAAAAAGGCTAAAGCACCTTCATAGATGTAGTCAGAAATTTCCTTCATCTTACCATCTCCTGCATCTTGCTTCATTACCCAGGACTGCTTTGTCCACATGTAAACTAATCCTAATACTGCCATCACAATTGGCATGTATATCATCATTGATTCCATAATTTAATTTTAATTTATTTTAAAGGCCACAAATGTAATGAATTGAATAAGAATAGAAAAACCTATTTTTTTACTTTTTCAGGACCCCTATATTTTATTTATAAAGTACTTTTTTTACAGCCTTAACAACATCGTTGCTGTTAGGTAACCACTCCTCCAATAAAACAGGGGAATAAGGCGCAGGTGTATCTGCTGTGTTTATTTTAATGATCGGTGCATCGAGATAGTCAAAAGCTTTTTGCTGCACTTGATATGTAATTTCTGTTGAAACATTTCCAAAGGGCCATGCTTCTTCCAAAATAACAAGTCTATTTGTTTTTTTAACAGATTCCAAAATTGAATTGATATCCAATGGCCGTACAGTTCTTAAGTCAATAACTTCACAAGAAATACCTTCTTTTTCTAAATCCTCTGCTGCCTTATAAGCTTCTTTTATAATTTTACCAAATGAAACTACGGTCACATCAGTTCCTGCTCTTTTAATTTCAGCAACTCCAATAGGTAAGACATATTCCCCTTCAGGAACCTCACCTTTATCGCCATACATTTGCTCACTTTCCATAAATATGACTGGATCATCGTCGCGAATTGCTGCTTTAAGTAAACCTTTCGCATCGTATGGGTTAGAAGGTACTATAACTTTAAGCCCTGGACAGTTTGCATACCAACTCTCGAAAGCCTGGGAGTGGGTTGCAGCCAATTGCCCTGCTGAAGCCGTTGGGCCTCTGAATACAATAGGACACTTAAACTGACCTCCAGACATTTGTCTGATTTTAGCAGCGTTATTAATGATTTGGTCTATGCCGACTAATGAGAAATTAAACGTCATAAACTCCACGATTGGTCTATTGCCAGTCATCGTAGACCCTACAGCTATTCCTGCAAAACCAAGCTCTGCAATTGGAGTGTCAATCACACGCTTTTCACCAAATTCATCAAGCATGCCTTTTGATGCTTTGTATGCACCATTGTATTCCGCAACTTCCTCACCCATCAAATATATACTTTCATCACGACGCATTTCTTCGCTCATGGCTTCACAAATTGCTTCTCTAAACTGTATTGTTTTCATTCACTGATTTTTGATGGGGCAAAAATAAGAATAATGTATAATAATAATTACATCATTTGTTTAAAATTTCCTATGCATGCATAGGAAATATGAACTTTTTTTGTACCTTCGCTTAAATATTTAATAGAAACGTTAAAATACCCAAATAATGAAAATATTAGTATGTATAAGCCATGTCCCTGACACCACTTCAAAAATAAATTTTACTAATGACAATACTGCTTTCGACCCCAATGGTGTTCAGTTTGTCATCAACCCTAATGATGAATTTGGTTTGACCAGAGCCATGTGGTTCAAAGAAAAGCAAAACGCGACTGTCGATGTGGTAAATGTTGGTGGTCCAGAAACAGAATCAACCCTTAGAAAGGCCCTAGCCATCGGCGCTGATGCTGCCTTTAGAATAAACACAACGCCTACAGATGGTTATGCAGTTGCTAAAGAACTTTCAAAAGTTGCAAAAGATGGAAATTACGACTTAATCATAGCGGGTCGCGAATCCATTGATTACAACGGCGGAATGGTTCCTGGGATGATGGCTGCCGAACTAGGTGCCAGCTTTGTCAACAACTGTATTTCATTAGAAATTGACGGAACTAATGCAACCGCAGTACGAGAAATTGACGGCGGAAAAGAAACACTATCAAGCACTTTACCCTTGGTCATAGGAGGTCAAAAAGGCTTAGTTGAAGAAAGTGACCTGAAAATTCCAAACATGCGTGGAATCATGATGGCCAGAAAGAAACCATTAACGGTTTTGGAACCCGCACAGCAACAAACATGTACATCATCCGTAAAATTTGAAAAACCTGCTCCCAAAGGAGCAATCAAAATGGTTGATGCCGATAATATTGATGAACTTATTGATCTTTTGCATAACGAAGCGAAAGTCATCTAAACTTTTAAAAATATGCCTGTACTTGTATATATAGAATCTGAAAATAAGATGTTTAAAAAAGCAGCTTTAGAAGTTGCTTCATATGGCAGAGCTGTAGCGAACACTCTAAACACCAGTCTGAGTGCTGTGGTTTTCAATACTGAAGACTGCTCGCAATTGGCTGACTATGGAGTTGATAAGGTATTGACGGTCAATCACTCAAATGGCTTTAATGCAAAAGTGTATGCCGATATTATTGCTCAAGCTGCTCTTAAAGAAAGTGCCAATGTAATTATTTTAAGTAGTAGCGCTGATAGTCGATACCTAGCTCCAATTTTGGCAGTAGGCCTGAAAGCAGGATACGCACCAAATGTTGTAGAGCTTCCCAAGACGCAACCCTTTTCAGTCAAAAGGACAGCATTTAGTAATAAAGCATTTTGTGAAACAGAAATCACAACAGAAGTTAAAATCATTGGGTTATCCAACAACGCTTTTGGCCTTATTGAGCACCCTATTTCCTTACAATCAGAACCATTTTCTCCAGAAATTACCTCATCAGACATAAGTGTCGAAAAGGTAGATAAAGCAACAGACAAAGTTTCTATTGCAGACGCAGAAACTGTAGTTTCAGCAGGCAGGGGGTTGAAAGGCCCTGAAAATTGGAATATGATCGAGGAACTTGCGGACGTACTTGGCGCTGCTACGGCTTGTTCAAAACCTGTTTCAGACTTAGGCTGGAGACCACACAGTGAACACGTTGGTCAAACAGGGAAACCTGTTGCTAGCAACCTTTACATTGCCATAGGAATTTCTGGAGCTATTCAGCATTTGGCAGGAATAAACTCATCTAAAGTAAAAGTGGTGATAAATACAGACCCTGAGGCGCCATTTTTTAAAGCTGCTGATTATGGCATTGTAGGAGATGCCTTTGAGGTTGTGCCCGAATTGATTGAAAAACTTAAAACATTTAAAGCGCAAAACAGTTAATCTGTTTCACATTCAATTATTTATAATTTACTTTTTAGTCCGATTTATTAAAACTTAGATAGTTAAGTTTGGTATTTTAGGAATTAAAACTGTTATTTGTTAGTACAAATAATGAGCTTAGTCCGTTTAAATATAAAGGGTATATCGTACAGTCAAACGCAAAGCGGTGCTTATGCACTGATTCTCAGCGAGGTAGATGGTGAACGAAAACTCCCAATTGTCATTGGTGCATTTGAAGCACAGTCCATCGCAATAGCTCTAGAGAAAGATATTCGACCACCAAGACATTTGACACACGATTTGTTCAAAAATTTTTCAGACCGGTTCGATATTGTAGTCAAGCAAGTTATTATTCATAAGCTTGTCGATGGTGTATTTTATGCTTCCCTTATTTGCGAACGTGACACCAAAGAAGAAGTTATTGATGCGCGTACAAGCGACGCCATAGCGCTTGCCTTACGCTTTTCTGCACCTATTTTCACCTATAAAAACATTCTCGAAAAAGCAGGTATTATTTTGAAAATTAACCCTGACGATCCAGAAAAACCTGATGACACTCTTGTTTTTGAAGAAGCATCAATGGACACTTCTTCTGAAGATTTAGAAAAAGAAGATTCTTATAAAAACCTTTCCCTAGCTGAACTTGAAGACCTACTTCAAAAAGCTGTTTCTGATGAAAATTATGAAGTTGCAGCAAAAATAAGAGACGAAATTTCAAAACGCTAAGAACAACTCACATGAATAAAGTCATTGCAGTATTTTTCACCATCAGCAGCCACACGCTTTTTGCACAAGATGGTGTATCTCAAATAATTGAAAATCAAGGATTTAGTTTAGATAGTTTCCTTAGAGGTATTCTTGGAATGGTCGTTCTTTTAGGTATTTGTATTGCTTTAAGCACCAACAGAAAAGCAATTAATTGGAGAACCGTAGGGTTTGGCTTAGGGATCCAATTGCTCTTAGCCTTGGCTGTCTTGAAGGTTGAATTTGTTCAGAAAATATTCAAAGGAATAGGATCTATTTTTTTAGCGGTACTTGACTTTACTCAAAAAGGAACAGAATTTTTATTTGCAGCATTTTCTACTGGAGAAATTGAAGCACCATTAAATACTTTTGCAATTTCAATTCTTCCTACTATTATTTTCTTTTCGGCCCTAACTTCTGTTTTATTTTATTTGGGTATTATACAGAAAGTTGTGAAAATATTTGCTTGGCTATTAACAAAATTACTTCAAGTTTCTGGAGCGGAGAGTCTAAGTGTAGCGGGGAATATTTTTTTAGGACAAACTGAAGCACCGCTGATGATAAAAGCTTATTTAGAAAAAATGAACCGTTCCGAAATTCTATTGGTGATGATTGGTGGAATGGCAACTGTTGCAGGGGGTGTACTTGCCGCATATATTGGGTTTCTGGGGGGCGAAGACGAAATTCTTAGACAGTATTATGCAAAACACCTTCTAACAGCATCTGTTATGGCAGCACCAGGGGCAATTGTAATCTCAAAAATTTTATACCCTCAAACTGAAGCCATCAATAACGATCTTGTAGTTTCGCAAGAAAAAGTAGGAACCAATATCCTCGATGCAATCGCTAATGGAACCACCGAAGGGCTTAAACTTGCCTTCAATATAGGCGCCATGCTTCTGGTTTTTCTAGCATTTATAGCTATGCTCAACGGGATCTTGGGATGGTTAGGAGATTTTGGAGGCTTAAATGAATGGGTGCAGACAAACACTCCATACCAACAGTTTTCGCTAGAACTGATACTTGGCTATGCTTTTGCTCCGCTAATGTGGCTAATCGGTATTGCAAAAGAAGATGTCGCACTGATGGGACAACTGCTCGGGATTAAACTCGCTGCAAGTGAGTTTGTAGGCTACATCCAACTTGCAGATCTTAAAGATCCTATGGCTTTAGTTCATCTTAAATATGAAAAATCAATTATCATGGCAACCTACATGCTTTGCGGCTTTGCTAATTTCGCATCGATTGGAATTCAAGTTGGGGGAATTGGCTCATTAGCACCAGGGCAAAGAAAAACACTTTCTGAATTGGGAATGAAGGCTCTTATAGGGGGAACCATTGCGTCCCTACTATCTGCCACAATTGCTGGACTTATCATAGGGTAATAAAGCCGTTAATAACTTTTCAAATTAATTCCAAAACACACTTTATAATCTTCTTAGCATTAATTATTTTTAAATTGTAATAATTAACCCTTTTTATGAAGCAATATTTGGACTTAGTAAACCATGTTTTGGAACATGGGAATGAAAAAAGCGACCGTACGGGTACGGGAACAAAAAGTGTTTTTGGATACCAAATGCGTTTTGATCTAAGTAAAGGCTTTCCTATGGTGACAACAAAAAAACTTCACCTAAAATCTATTGTTTATGAACTATTGTGGTTTCTAAAAGGAGATACTAATACAAAATACCTTACCGACAATGGCGTACGGATTTGGAATGAATGGGCAGACGATAATGGCGATTTAGGTCCCGTTTATGGCCACCAATGGCGTAACTGGAACAGTGATGAAATCGATCAAATTAAATCTGTTATAGACACCCTGAAAACAAACCCAAACAGCAGGAGAATGTTGGTTTCAGCATGGAACCCATCCGTTTTGCCAGACACCTCTAAATCTTTTTCAGAAAATGTAGCAAATGGAAAAGCAGCACTCCCGCCTTGCCATGCCTTTTTTCAATTTTATGTTCATCAAGGCAAGTTGTCTTGTCAGCTTTACCAGCGTAGTGCTGATATCTTTTTAGGAGTACCCTTCAATATTGCTTCTTATGCTTTATTTACCATGATGATGGCTCAGGTTTGTGGATACGAAGCAGGAGATTTTGTTCATACTTTTGGTGATGCACATATCTATAGCAATCACTTAGAGCAGCTAGAATTGCAACGCTCAAGAGAACCACATCCCTTACCAAAAATGATCCTTAATCCTGAGGTAAAAGATATATTTGACTTTACTTTTGAAGACTTTACACTACTCGATTACAATCATCACCCTCACATCAAAGGCAAAGTTGCTGTATAATTTCAACTGAAAACGCTATTTTTGCGGACTAAGTTTAATCTATTGAACAAAGTAAAACATCAAATACTGACTATAATTGTTGCTGTATCAGAAAATCAAGTGATTGGCAAAGACAATGATTTGATTTGGAAATTGAGTTTGGACCTCAAACGCTTCAAATCATTAACTTCAGGGCATCATATAATAATGGGGCGAAAAACATTTGAAAGTTTTCCAAAACCGCTGCCCAACAGAACACATGTGGTGATCACACGGCAAAAGGATTATAAAGCCCCGGAAGGTGTTATCGTTGTAAATTCATTAGAAAAAGCAATTCAGGCCTCAAAATCAGATTCATCCCCATATATTATTGGAGGTGGAGAAATTTATAAACAAGCTTTAGCAATCGCAGACCGTGTTGAACTTACACGAGTTCATGCCCATTTTGAAGGAGACACCTTTTTTCCTGATTTGGATTTGAGTCAATGGAAAGAGAGCAATAATAAATTCATTCACAAGGATGAGAATCATGCCTTTGACTTTAGTTTTATAACATACAAAAGGCAATAATTTTTAAATTAATATAATATCAGAAGATGAACGCATATATTTTTCCTGGTCAAGGCGCACAATTCTCAGGGATGGGACAAGAGCTATACGAACACTCTTCATTAGCTAAAAACATGTTTGAAGAAGCCAATTCGATTTTAGGTTTCGACATTACCAAAACCATGTTTGAAGGAAGTGCAGAGGACCTGAAACAAACAAATGTGACACAACCTGCTATCTTTATCCACTCCGTGGTTTTAGCCAAAAGCATGGGAGGTCGTTTCAAGCCTGAAATGGTTGCAGGACATTCCCTAGGTGAATTTTCAGCACTAGTTGCCAATAATACTTTAAGTTTTGAACACGGGTTAAAACTTGTGGCGCAACGTGCCGATGCCATGCAAAAAGCATGTGATTCAACAGAAGGGACTATGGCTGCTGTTTTAGGACTAGAAAATGAAGTAGTAGAATCTGTATGTAAAGGTATAGAAGGGATTGTTGTTGCAGCCAACTACAATTGCCCTGGTCAATTGGTGATTTCAGGTGCAATTGAGCCGATTCATACTGCTTGTGAGCTATTGAAAGAAAAAGGAGCGCGTCGTGCATTGGTTCTGCCAGTTGGCGGTGCATTTCATTCACCATTGATGGAGCCTGCTCGTGAACAGTTAGCTTCAGCTATTGAACAAACAACATTTAGCACACCAAGCTGTCCTATTTATCAAAATGTTACAGCAAATGCAGTTGATGATACTGCGGAAATCAAGACTAATTTGATTGCGCAACTCACCTCACCTGTACGTTGGACCCAGTCCGTAGAGCAAATGATTGCAGACGGTGCTCAACACTTTATTGAGGTTGGCCCTGGTAAAGTGTTACAAGGATTGGTAAGAAAAATAAATAGAGAATCAAACACAAGCGCAGCAGAGTTAGAATAATAAGAATATGAACAAAAGAGTTGGATTTATCCTTTTTTTAGTCCTATTGAACATTGGCCTAGATCAGATTACTAAACACATTGTAAGAGCTGAGGTTGTCCCTGGGTCTAGAACTGAGGTTGTTGGTGAGCTAGTACAACTGATGAACGTCGAAAATTCTGGAGCCTTTTTGGGTATGGGGAGTGAATCTCACCCTACGATAAAGCTTATTTTTCTTTTGATTCTTCCCGTCATCGTATTGGGAGTTGTACTTTATTATCTATTCACTAATGCTGAGCTCGATAAGTTCTCAATAGTTGGGTTTAGTGCTGTAGCAGGAGGCGGTATTGCCAATCTTTATGATCGATTCATGTTCGGATCTGTTACAGATTTCTTGTTTATGGATTTTGGATTTGTTCAAACCGGGATTTTCAATGTCGCAGATTTATCAGTGACAACAGGTATGATATTGCTCATTGTTGCTTCATACAAGCAAAAAAAGGAAACAACACTAGACAGCTAATTTCTATTTTTTGTAAATCTTCCCCGCTTTCATTACAAAATCTACGCGTTCCATAGCAGAAATATCGTCTACAGGGTTAGAATCAGTGGCTACAATATCAGCTATATAATCAGTTTTGATTTGACCTAATTGATTGGCTAAACCCAAGACTTTAGCGTTAGTTATAGTTGCCGACTGAATCGCTTCCATTTCTGGCATCCCCACTTCAACCATATACCCAAACTCTTTAGCATTGAGACCATGAGGAAAAACTCCGGCATCGGTTCCAAAAGCGATAGGCACACCACGCTTGTATGCTTTGGCGAAAGTACTTTGGATTTTGGGCCCTATCTCTAAGGCTTTTGGAATAATAATTTCAGGGTAAAATCCTTCAATTTTTGCATTTTCAGCAACAGCTTTACCAGCTGTAATTGTGGGTACAAAATAAGTGCCATACTCTTTCATTAAGTCCATGGTTTTCGTGCTCATTTTTGTCCCATGTTCAATAGTTGTAACGCCACCAATTACCGCACGCTGCATTCCCTCATCACCATGCGCATGGGCCGCTATAATCATTCCATAATCTTTAGCAGTTGCGCAAATTGCTTTTACTTCTTCAATTGTAAACTGGGGATTTTGACCATTTTTCGCAACGCTCAGCACACCACCTGTAGCAGTAATTTTAATATTATCCGCGCCATTTTTGTAACGTTGCCGCACGGCCTTACGTGCTTCATCAGGGCTGTTAATTACGCCTTGCTCAGGCCCTGGGTCACCCATCAAAAGTTTGTTTCTACCATTAGTTGGGTCAGCATGACCTCCTGTAGTCGCAATAGCCTTGCCTGCAGTAAAAATTCTAGGCCCTACAATCGTATTGTTATTAATGGCATTTCTCAGTGCTATATTAACCCCCGTACCGCCGAGATCCCGTACAGTAGTAAACCCGGCCAAAAGAGTAATTTCTGCATAATTAACCGATTTAAAAGCAACATCAGCTTCATTTGCGGTAAACTGGTCCATGTAACGTGCAGGATTATATTCATTTTCCATATGCACATGCATATCGATGAGCCCTGGCATTACAGTTTTAGATTTTAAATCTACAAGTACATCTTTAGGATTTTCAGGAACTACAAAACCGTTTTTAATGGCTTTTATTTTTTCACCTGAAACAATAACTGTTTTTTTGGTCAATACCACACCCTTTTCGGTATCAATAAGTTGACCACAATGCAAATATATATTTTGAGCAGCACTCAAATTCATTTGCAATACACATAAGATTAAAATTAGCTTTTTCATGATTTTTGTTTTTAGGTTAAGTATGCCAAAACTGAGCTCGTAATAAATTCTATTTGTTCGTCGTCAAGTTCAGTATGCATTGGGAGTGAAATTACTTCATTGGATAGTTGGTTAGTGATTTGGAAATCATTATCGTCGTAACGATCGTCTTGATATGCTTTTTGGTTGTGCAATGGAATAGGATAATACACACCGCATGGGATACCTTTTGCATTAAGGTGGTCTACCAAACCATCTCGATCCACATTTTTAAGTTTTAAGGTGTACTGATGAAAAACGTGACAATCGCAGTTATCACATAGTGTAACACATCCATTCCCCGCTTTAGGCGTTATAATATTGGGGTGATCTTTAAATGCCAAATTATATTTTCGAGCGGTATTCTGACGCGCTTTATTATAGGAATCTAAATGCGGTAATTTAGCATCTAAAACAGCTGCCTGAATTGAATCTAACCTAGAATTCACCCCTACCACATCATGATGATAGCGTTTGTACATTCCGTGATTTACAATTCCACGGATGGTATGGGCTAAATCATCGTCGTTAGTGAAAATGGCACCGCCATCTCCATAGCATCCCAAATTTTTAGATGGAAAGAAGGAAGTTGAAGCGATATGACCAATAGTGCCAGCCTTGGCTTTGGTTCCATTTTTTGAAGTGTAGGTAGCCCCTATTGCCTGAGCATTGTCTTCTATAACGTATAATTGGTGTGCTTTGGCAAGTTCCATAATTTCGTCCATATGAGCACACTGGCCGAATAAGTGTACTGGCACTATGGCTTTTGTCTTTGGGGTAATTGCCTTTTTAATTGCTTCAATATCGATGTTGAAATTTTCAGAATCAACATCGACCAATACAGGAGTTAAGCCTAAAAGAGCAATAACTTCGACGGTTGCAGCAAATGTGAAATCGGCTGTAATAACCTCATCACCTGGCTTCAACCCAAGGCCCATCATGGCAATTTGCAATGCATCGGTGCCATTGGCACAAGGAATTACATGCTTTACGCCTAGATAATCTTCAAGGTTTTTTTGAAACGCTTTAACTTTTGGACCATTGATGAATGAAGTTGTATTAATCACCTCTTGTATGGAGGAGTTGACCTGGTCTTTTATAGGAGCGTATTGACCTTTCAGATCAACCATTTGAATTTTTTTCATAGTGCTATTTTAATGAACAAATCTGCGAATTTGTGCGTTACAAAAATACAAAAATAGCATTGGGCAAATGCTAAAATTAAGATAAAGAATGTATTTTTGTTTTAAACTAAAGCACTTTGATGGCTGTCTATAATCTTATAATTAAATTGACTCGAACCTTGCTTCCAATACTCGGAGGTATGAGTAAAAAACTAAAAAAAGGGATTGATGGCCGTAAAAACACCTTCAAAATTCTTCAAGAAAACATCCATAAAGATGATCAGGTCTTTTGGTTTCATTGTGCCTCACTTGGAGAATATGAACAGGGGCTACCGGTCTTCGAACTATTAAAATCTAAATATCCAAAGTCAAAAATAGTACTCTCTTTTTTTTCGCCATCTGGATACGAGATTCGCAAGCAAAATCCAATTACGTCAATCGTAGTGTATTTGCCCTTAGACACTAGAAAACAGGTTCAACGCTTTTTGGCATTGACCCATCCAAAACTAGTAGTCTTTGTGAAATATGAATTCTGGCCAAACTACCTTAAAGCGTTAAAAAATCATAACGCAAAAGTTATTTTAATTTCAGCATTGTTGCGCCCTGATCAGCATTTCTTTAAGTTTTATGGGAAACAATGGCAAAAGCTGTTTTTTAGTTTTGATCATATTTTTACGCAAAATATCGAGTCTAAAGAATTACTCCAAGGAATTGGATACACTAACGCTACAGTTGCGAAAGACAATAGATTTGACCGTGTTTCAAATCAATTAAAAGAAAACAACTCACTTTCATTTATAAACGAATTTGTAGACGAAAAGTTTTGTGTTGTTGCAGGAAGCACATGGAAAGAGGACGAAGATATTTTAGTTCCATACGTTCAAAATGCAGATCAAAAAATGAAATTTATCATCGTCCCTCATTCTATTGAGGAACAGGGCGTCCGAAGATTGAAAAAATATTTTGGCGGTAAAGCAGTCTTATATTCAGAATACAAACACGAAGAGCTGTCGGAAAAACAAGTTTTTATTGTTGACACTGTAGGATTACTCTCTAAGATCTACAACTATGCTGATATAGCTTATGTTGGCGGTGGTATGGGCTCAAGCGGACTACACAATATACTGGAACCAGCCGTATTTGCTGTGCCTATAATTATAGGTAAAAATTTCCATAAATTTCCAGAGGCTAAAGAACTGATTAGTTTAGGAGGGCTAATTAGTATTGACAGTGCTGCAAGCTTTAGTAGTGCGCTGGATACATATATCGAAGACATGGAGTTACGTAAAAAAAGCGGGGAGAAAAATAAAGCATACATAGAAAAAAATACAGGTGCTTCTTCCGCTATTTTAAAGGCAATTGGTCTATTGCTTAAAGATTAATGTCTTTATAAACCTTAATATAATCAATGATGAATTCTTGCGGAAAAATAGTATCATCTACTTCAAAACCTCCAAAGTAACCCCCAACAGCTAAATTAAGAATTAAGTAAAATGGCTTATCAAAAGGCCAAATTTCAGCTGTTTTTTCATTAGGAGCAAAAGTGTATATTTCTTGATCATCAATAGAAAATTTAATTTGGCTTTCGTTCCAATGCATTTTATATACATGAAATCCATTTTCTACATCGTTTATGGTTGATATCTTGGTGTTTTTAGACACTCCGTAACTGTCTTTTGTATGCAGGGTTGTATGGATTTTACCGGGCATCCTTCCAACATATTCCATGATATCAATTTCACCACAGTTAGGCCAAATATTTTCATCAATATCGTGCCCCAACATCCAGATTGCTGGCCAAACACCTAACCCTATTGGCAGTTTTGCTTTAACCTCGACTGTTCCGTATTGAAACTCCATTTTGTCTTTGGTGGTAATTCGACCCGAAAAATACTGATCTCCTATCTTAGTCGCTTTGATTACAAGTTTCTCATCGCGAACAAATACATTTTCTTTAGTATAATGTTGGTATTCTTTATTGCCCCAGCCACAAAGCTCTGGACAACCATCGCCCAACTCATAGTTCCAATAATCTAAATCCAAAAAAGATTGATCAAAATCTTCGTTATAAATGATGCGCTTCCCTGGATTATCACTCGTTTTTTGAATTAGAGCAAAAGATAATATGATTAAAATTCTGATCAGTATCATAAATTGAATTTAGTGGTTAAATTTGCCGTTGAATCGCCGCCTACATATATCGAAAACTCACCAGGCTGAACAGTAAAATTGCCGTCATCATCATAGAATCCTAAAGCATCTTCTGTCAATGTGAAACGCACTGTTTTTGTTTGATTTGGTTTCAAATCGATCAATTCAAACCTTTTCAGGCTTTTAACTGGCTGTGCTGGCTGAGCAAAGTGATCTTGAACATATAACTGAACAACTTCTTTACCTTGAAACTTACCGCTGTTGGTTACTGCTACACTCAATTCTATTGTGGTACCAGATTGACTAATAATTTCAAGATCTGAATACTCAAAAGTAGTATAGCTTAACCCGTATCCAAAAGGGTAAAGTGGCGCATTAGTTTCGTCTTGATAATGCGTCCAAAAAACCTCATCTGGTGAGGGTAAATTAGGCCTTCCTGAGGTTTTAAAATTGTAGTAAATAGGTACTTGCCCAACAGATTTAGGGAAAGTCATTGGAAGTTTTCCGCTGGGGTTGTAATCGCCGTACAGAACCTGTGCAATTGCATTTCCACTTTGCGACCCCAATTGCCAAGCCTCTACAATCGCAGGGATATGTTTATGAGCCCAATTCAGTACTAACGGCCTTCCGTTGTTGAGTACGAGAACAATATTTTTATTGACCTTGTAAACAGCTTCTAGAAGCTCTTGTTGTAAACCTGGTAATCCTATATTTGTTCTGCTTCGCCCTTCGCCACTTTGAAAACCATGCTCGCCTAAAACCATAACGACCACATCAGCTGTTTTAGCAGTTTTTAGAGCAGCAGCAAAATCACTTTTATCTGTAGTATTTATTTTTAATTCTTTCGCAAATTCTAAGGGGCCAATATTCAATTTAGCACCAACAGAAAATTCAATATTATTTCCTTCATATGCCTTCATTCCTTCAAGAACTGACACCGCTGAATTATTTTCTGCTGCTAAAATCCAATTACCAAGTGGACTTGTTTTATCGTCTGCAAGATCACCAATAAGGGCTATATCAAGCCCTTTCTTTTTTAGTGGCAATAGTTGATTTTGATTTTTTAAAAGCACTATTGACTTTTTGGCCATTTCTAAAGTGGCTTCTTGAAATTTTTCATGACCAATGGTCGCCTTTTCACGCTCAATGTTACAGTATTTATAAGGATCATCAAAAAGCCCAAGCTCGAACTTTACACGCAATATTCTTCGCGCAGCGTCTTCAATAAGTTGCTCATCAACAATATCTGATCTAACCAAATCAGCAAGGTGCTCTACATATGCAAAAGACTGCATATCCATATCCGAGCCCGCTTCTACTGCTATATGTGCTGCATGTTTTACATTTTCAGCATAACCATGTTCAACCATCTCTTCAATGGAACTCCAATCGGATACCACAAAACCATCAAAATTCCATTTTTCTTTTAGAAGCGTACGCTGTAAATATTTACTCCCTGTAGCAGGAACTCCGTTGAGTTGACTAAATGAATTCATAAAAGTTCGAACACCAGCATCTATGGTTGCCTTGAATGGAGGCATAACCATATTGTGCAAGGTTTGAGCTCCTATATCAACTGTATTGTATTCTTTTCCGGCTTCGGGAAAGCCATAACCAGCAAAGTGTTTGGCACAAGCGGCTATGGTTGTTGGGACTGAAAGATCATCTCCTTGAAAGCCTTTAACTCTTGCATGTGCAATTTTAGAACCTAGATAAGGATCTTCTCCTGCGCCTTCCATAACACGCCCCCAGCGGGCATCTCTTGAAATATCGACCATTGGTGCAAAAGTCCAATTGATTCCTGCAGCAGAGGCTTCTAAAGCTGCATTTTTAGCCGATAATTCTATAGCTTCTAAGTCCCAACTTGCAGCTTCTGCTAGAGGGATTGGGCTAATGGTTTTAAAGCCATGAATTACATCAAAACCAAATATTAAGGGGATTCCTAAACGCGTTTCTTCTACTGCAATTTGTTGTAATTTTCGAACATTTTCAACTCCGTGAACATTGAGCATGGACCCTACAAGTCCATTTTTAAGTTGCTCAAATTGTTTGGCTGTTGAGCCTTCTTTTGGAGCAGGTCCTGTGACATCCCAAAAGCTAGAATATTGATTCATTTGACCAATTTTCTCTTCAAGCGTCATTTTAGACAATAAGGAATTTAAACGATCGTCAACAGATTGTTCATTGGATTCTGAAGCACATGAATTGAACACAAAAAAACAAATTGATGTGAAAAAGATGTGTTTAGCTATTGTCATGTTATTGATACAACCTAATGTAATCTACTTCCATCACATCTTGTGTGAAATTTGGATCGATTTCGCCGCCTAAAGTACCGCCCATTGCGAGATTAAAAATAAGAAAGAAGTTTTCATTGAAGGGGAAATAAGGTCCAACTCCTGAATCTACTGTGTTCATGGAAAAATATTCAACTCCATCTAAATATGATTTGATACTTGTTGGGGTCCAATCGATGGAGTAAATATGCCAATCAGAAGATGTATTGTTAGCCGTTTCGAGGCCGTATTCTCCACGCTCACCATCAGAAAGCTTCCAGTGTAACGTTGATTTCACTCTATTCTTATCTTGAAATTGCTCCATGATATCAATTTCACCACATTGAGGCCATCCAACTTCTGGGAAATTTGCCCCAAGCATCCAAAGCGCTGGCCAAGTTCCTTGTGCAGATGGTAACTTAGCACGAATTTCTATGAGCCCATATTTAAATTCGAATTTATCTTGTGTTTTAATGCGAGCAGATGTGTATGCCCCGTTGGATTCTTTTATTGCTGTGATTTTTAAAACTCCACCCTCTTTTTTTATGTTACTAGAACTTGATGTGTAGTTTTGAACTTCTTGGTTCCCCCATCCATCAGAACCATTACCAAGCTCATAAGTCCATATGTTAGGATTTATTACTCCATTTCCATCAAATTCGTCTGACCAAACAAGAACATCATTGTCTCCAGAACCCCCACTACCTAAAACATAAACGGTTAGATTCGTTATTTTACTGATACGGTCGTCAGTACTGGAGTATGCATAAACATATAAAGGAAACTGATTAGTTCCTAAATCTGTAACTGTATGTGAAAATAATCCGGTGGTGTTTTGTGTTTCCGTACCACTATTTCCTACTTTAAAACCATATCTTACAGTGTTTGTAGCTGTAGCTGTAACCGAGAACTGTCCAGAGCCATCGCCATTTGGATTTTGGTCGTCTTGGCCTTCTATTGTAACATTGACCACGAGATTAGAAGGTATAACTTGCTGAGATCCGCCGCCGCCATTGTTACCACCACCACCTCCAGAAGATCCGCTATCGCCTCCAGATGAGCATGAAAAAGTTAGTGCTGACAAGCTGAAAAGGATACTAAGAATAGATAATAGGGAATTGTTTTTCATCTTAAAAAGAGATAAAGAGGCAGATAAAACTATCTGCCTCGTATATTTTAAATAAATTATTCAGATTTATATCTAGCATACCATGCAAAGCCGCCTCCTTCTTGTATACAACGTACATGAAGCGTATTTGCAGTAATGGATATGATGTCATATTCTACATCACCAACATACCAACCCATGAATCCACCGTCAGATATTTTGAAGGTAGTTTGTCGGTACGGTGCATCGTTGTAACTTCCCTCCAAGGCTGCTTTGGATGTAGATGGCGAGAATGATACGTTCTTTACCCCAAACATTGTTGTCGCTACTGTTTCGTCGTGACAGGTATCCCCAGTAACGCCAATAATATCAGCATAAGCACCAGGCACAAAAGCAGGGCCTTCAGTTTGTTCAAAAGTCATACCATTATCTGTTTTTGTAAATACAAATTCATTAGTATACATGCATGATTTTTCGGCATCATTAGCTTGTATAGTATTCCACCATCCTTCATAAGCAAATTCTCCATTGCCGTAATCATCGGTTACAGGACCTAAACCGACAAATAAATCAATGTCTGAAGCCCATACCCATGTTTTGCTGTCGCCCTCATTAGCTCCAGCTAAAAATGTTTCAGCTTCTGCATCTTGAAAAGAACTAAAAACTTCAACGTCAAATGTTGTGCTTGATAATACCCCTGCAGTCCCTACAGCACTCACTATGACAGTGTAGGAATTTACTCCTACTTGAGTATACCTATGGGTATAAATCCCTGAAGAATTTGTTGTTGAATTACCATCACCAAATTCAAATTGATAGGCTAAAGCGTTATCGGCAGTTGCTGTAAAAGATACAAATCCATCGCCATTTCCATAAGGGTTATCTGCGTCTAAGCCGATAATCTCTGCATTGACACCTACACTTGTCGGTGTAATAATCGCTCCAAACTCATGATCGTCTTCTTCACATGCTGTAACCATAAGCAGTGAAAGAAAAAGCACTGATAAATATTTTAAATTTTTCATAATTTCTTAAAATTAATTTATTGTTATATCGTCTAAATAAATAGTGTAATTCTCAGATCCATCTCCCGCAGTTCCATTGTCCATAATAAGAACCATGTTATACCAATCGATGCTTTCACTAATCCCTGAATGATCGAACGTTAAGGTTTGCCATTGATTAGCCACCGTTGTTGTTGCTGTAATTTCAGCTGAACCTGTATTATTTGGCCATGGGACATTATCTTCAAATTTCATGAGAAGATTTAACCCAACTCTTGGAGACCATACTTTAACTGTAACAGTAGATGATGCGCTTAGGCTATAAGGTGTTGAAACAGTTATTTTTGAACCGCCCCAAGTCTGTCCTGATCCTTTTACCATTTGTGCGACCATTGTAGAAGGGTTGCCAATAGAGTCTGGATTAGCAATAACTGAAATGTCACCACCATCAAAAGAACTCATTTCAGAAAATTGCGGTTCAAAATCAAGTACAGGCGAAGATGTAAAATCATCTAAGTAAATAGTGTAATTCTCAGATCCATCTCCCGCAGTTCCATTGTCCATAATAAGAACCATGTTATACCAATCGATGCTTTCACTAATCCCTGAATGATCAAACGTTAAGGTTTGCCATTGATTAGCCACCGTTGTTGTTGCTGTAATTTCAGCTGAACCTGTATTATTTGGCCATGGAACATTATCTTCAAATTTCATGAGAAGATTTAACCCAACTCTTGGAGACCATATTTTAACTGTAACAATTGGATTTGATAAATCAAATGGATCGTCTAAGGTAATTTTTGAACCACCCCAAGTCTGTCCTGATCCTTTTACCAATTGTGCTACGCTAGTAGAGGTATTGCCGTTTGAATCTGGATTAGCAATGACTGAAATATCACCACCATCAAATGAGCTTAATGTGTACCCTCCCTCAAAATCGATAACCTGAGCAGTTGAATTTGATGGTTGTTTATAAAAATAAAGATTATCTATATAGACAATTGGAGTTCCAGAGCCCATTGAATCAAACAAAAGTTGAGTTACACCAGATAAATCGGTAGTGTAATCCTCTAGAGGAATTTCAACACTCCTCCACTCACCAAGAACTATATCATCAACAATTTCTATATCCTCTTTCAGAGGGTCACCATCTGCATAAGATGTATTGACAATCTTTAAACCTAATTGTGTTGCGTCTGGAGTCCAATAATCAAAATGCACAAATTCTTTTGCAGATAAATCTGTTGGATTACCATAATCTGTAACTATTCCTGTATAACTTAAGTCACTGTAAAACCAAGTATTGTTACCCTCAACCTGAACTTCAGTCAAAACAGTCGACTGTCCTCCCCAGTTAGGGTTTAATTCAGATAGTGTTATGTTAGTGTATGCGTCACTGTATATTGAAACAACATCTCCAGGCTGTCTTGCAGGTGGTGTTGGTGCTGCTGTTGTTGGCGCTAAAATTTCTGTAACCTCAAAGTCCTCTTCAACATATGTAGTTGTTTGAATTGCTGCACCTTTTACTTCAATTGTGATATCGTAAACCCCAGCATCATTATATTGAATAGCAGCAGTTTCACCAATATTTGCAGAAATAGGATCTGTACTGCCAGTCTCACCAGAGTAGACATCAAAACTAACCGCAAAATCTGCATCTACAGTAACATTAACTAATTTTGATACAGATGTACTATTTTCAACTGTTACCTCCAAATTTTCAGGCGCATTAAAAGACACCACAAGTTCTTGGCTCAATGTAGTTGAAAGGCCAGTTATACCGTAAGCAGTAGCAGTAACTGTATAAGTACCCTCTGCGTAAGTGTGCTCAGTATTACTCCCATTTTCAAGTTCAACTAATTCCTCGGTATCATCGCCTAAAGAAATATCGAACGTAATAGCGCCTTCAGCAGTAGGCGTAATGGTAACCAATCCTGTGTTGTCTTGTGTGACATTAAATGCCATCGCAAGGGCTGTAGGAGCTTCAACAGCACTTAAATTCACGTTTTTTTCGTCATCGGCACAGCTCCAAATAGTTGCTACTACCAGACATAAACTAAATATATATTTTATTGTTTTCATCATTTATATTTTAATAGTTTGGATTTTGATCCCAATTACCCGCAGAGAATTGAATCTCTTGAAAAGGGATAGGAAATAATTCATGCTTTCCTGCAACAAAACCATCAATAGCTTGAGCAGCTCTACCCGTACGAACAAGATCAAAGAAACGGTGTCCTTCGCCTAAAAGTTCATGACGTCTTTCATCCAGTATGGCATCTGTCAATGCAGCTCCTGTAGCAGAACTGTTATGACTGCTATCGCCAAATGCACGTTCTCTGACTTGGTTTAAGTACGCCAATGCTTTTGTTTCATCTAAATTACCTCTGTTATTAGCTTCAGCAGCCATCAACAGCACATCGGCATAACGAATGGCTCTGTAGTTATTCGGATTGGTAAGATTTTGATCCCCAATATTTTGATCTCCTTTTCGAGGTAAATATTTACGGTTGTAAAATCCAGTATGTTCATAACCTTCAACATATGTGGCCTCTGTCTCTTCAGCCCAAGCAACGATATCTAAAATAGAAACGTCTTTTCTTGTGTCATCATTGTCAAAATTGTCAAATGCTTCTTGAGTTGGTACATTGAAACTATACCCAGAGTCGTAAGTCGGTCCTGTATGGTTACGTATACCCATAAAACCAACGGCAACATTTCCTTCACTACATTGAAGACAATCAAATCCAGCACCTTCACCATCGGAGTACTGTACCTCAAAAACAGATTCAACACCATTTTCACCGTCATTTTCAAATATTTCTGAATAATCATCAACTAATTGATAAGGACCATTGTCAATCAAATTACCTAAAACAGTTGCAGCATCAGAAAATTTATCTTGATATAAATACGCTTTACCAAGTAAAGCTTGTGCTGCACCTTTTGTTACTCTACCGACTTGAGGGGCGGTATAATCAAGGTTGTTAGCGGCAAAAATTAAATCACTCTCTATGAGCGCATAAACTTCTTCAACTGAATATCTAGGAATAGAGGTTTAGTCTCCTGGTGAAAATCGTTTTCCACCACCTTCAAGTGCGTTAGCGTAGTCCTTAACTGGAATTCCACCAAACCATTTCACCAATTCGAAATGAAAATAAGCTCTTAAAAAACGAACTTCAGCCACCATTTGTACGCGGCCGTCAAAATCTATGTTATTTTGAAATTCTAAGAAATAGTTAGTCCTTTTAACTCCTGCAAACATCCAATTCCATATATCTCTAAGATTTGCATTAACTGGAGTATGGGTCATGTCATCAATTTGTTGGAATCCGACAACATCAGTAGCACTTTCGCCACCACAGAGTGTATTGTCCGAAGCAATCTCTCCTAGTAGATTATTGACATAAGTTGCTTGGAGTAAGTCGTATGCTCCAACAAGTGACATGTAATAATCGTCCTCAGAGTTAAAATAGCCTTCCGAATCAATCAAGTAATTTTCTTCCTCGTCCAAAAACTTGTCTGTACAAGAATAGAGTCCTAGTGTTAGTAGCACTAGCGCTACTAAAGTAAATTTATTGTTTTTTATTGTTTTCATTGTGCTCTATTTTAAAATGAAATATTTAGTCCTAAAAGGAATTGTCTTGTTACAGGATAAAAACCTGGGTCAATTCCTCCACCTATGGCATCTCCAGTAGTTGCCGCTGGGTCAAATCCTTTATACTTTGTAAATGTAAAGGCATTGTTTACAGATCCGTAAACTCTTAGTTTAGAAATCCCAGCTTTTTCAATAGCCGATGAAGGCAAGCTGTATCCTAGTTGAATGTTTTGGATTCTTAAGAAAGAAGCATCTTCAACAAAGAAATCTGAAAATAATTTATTGGAAGTCGCCCCGGTAGTAGCTCTTGGAACTTCATTACTAGTTCCAGGACCGGTCCAACGATCTAAGTAGTAATCTAGTCTATTGACATTTTTTTGATCTCTTTCATAGTTACGTACCATGTCTTTTCCAAGCTCTGCATAAGCATAAGCTGAAAAATCAAAATTCTTATAGTTTATTCCAATATTGAAACCCATAATGTAGTCAGCTATTGGTTTACCTATAAATGTACGGTCATTGGCATCAATCTCACCATCACCATTGACATCCACAAATCTTAGGTCACCCGGTTGAGCTGCATTACCCAAACCTGCTTGAGATGGGTGCGCATCAACTTCAGCCTGACTTTGAAATATTCCATCAGTTTGAAGTCCATAAAAATAACCTATTGGTTGACCAACTTCCATTCGTGATGGAGCTAATTGACCAATCCCGAAAGACCCTCCTTCAATTGCAACATCGCTGTTGATTGAAGTTACTTCTCCGTCAAGATTAGTGACATTGTAACTTACATTGTATGACAAATTATCGTTGATCTCATTTGCATAGTTAAACATCAACTCGAGTCCTTTAATTCTTGTTGTTCCAGCATTTACTATAGGCGTTCCAGAACCAGGAGCTGTGGCTCCAAGAATTCCAGAAAATGGAAGGCCAGGAATTAAAAGGTCTACACGGTCTTCAACAAAATAATCGGCAACAATTTCTAATTTATTATCAAATATTTTCGCATCTAAACCAATATCAAGTTTTTCTGCAGTTTCCCATGAAGCTACAGAATTCGGTAAGGGCCCAAGCGCAGTACCGTTGGTCAAAGTATTATCAAATACATAAGTGGCTTCTCCGTTAAGTGATGCTCTATACAAGTCACTTCCAACTAAGTTTCCTAGTGTACCGTACGATGCTCTCAATTTTAAGAAGTTTATAAAATTAACGTTTTCCATGAACGATTCTTCAGAAACTTTCCAACCAGCAGTTGCTGATTTGAAATAATCTACTCTATAATCTTGAGCAAATGCAGAGGAAGCATCTCTACGCAACATTGCAGAAATTAAATACTTCCCTTTGAAGTCGTACTGAAGACGTGCAAAATAAGACAAAAGTCGGTTATCATATGTGTATGACCCATTTTCTTTAGCCTCATTTGTTCCAGTGGTAAGTGCTATATCAGCAAATGCCCAGGAGTTGTTAGGAACATCATATCCGGTTGCAAATAATCCATCACCCCAATCTTTAGTCACGGCCATACCCAATGTAATTTCAGCATTGTGGTCGTTTAAGAATGTTTTTTTGTAGTTAAGAAAACTATCCCATGTATAAGAATTAAATTGTTCTTTACTTTGATTTACTGTACTTCGTGTTGTGTTGAATACCTTACCTGCTCCATATTCAACAATTGGTGAGAACGTTTTCGCCTTGTCAGAGTATGACTTGAACCCCATACGCGTTGTTGCAGTCAAGCCATCCAAGACTTTATATTCTATTTGGAAATTCCCTTCAATACTACTTCCAAAATAGGAGTTGTAGGTGTCTCTTATCTGAGAAAATGGATTAATAATCTCGTTACCAAAAGCGCCATTCAAATCTTCTTGATCTAAGGCATACAATGGCGAATAACTCAATGCATTAAACAATACTGAGCCTAGGCCAGATTCATTAATGGTTTTGCGCTCATTAGCGAAATAGTTTAGGTTTAGCGTTGTTTTTAAACGTTCATTGACGTCAATTCCTAATCTAAGCTTGACGTTATCTCTTTTGAAGTTGGATTTATTACTCGCAATAATACCTTCTTGATCTAGATGTGATGCTCCAAGGTAATAAGTAATTGCATCAGTTCCACCAGAAAGACTTACATTATGATTTGTGATCATGGCTTGATCAAAAAGGTTGTCTTGCCAATCGTTGTCGTTTTCTAAATTATTTAGATTTGGGTAAGGAATAGTTTCTCCATTTGCAGCATAACTTTCGTTTATTAATGCTGCATACTCTGAACCGTTGAGCAGAGACAATTTCTTAGTGGTCTCTTGAACACCTGAGTATACATTGTAAGACACTTGAGGTGCAGAGTTTTTAGAACCACTTTTTGTGGTGACTAAAATAACACCATTAGCTCCTAATATTCCGTATATAGCGGCTTGTGCGTCCTTAAGAACAGTTAATGATTCAATATCGTCTGGGTTGACGCTATTCATAGAAGCTACATAACCATCTACAATAACAAGAGGATCATTGCTGCCATTAGTACTTACACCACGAACAAGAACACGAAATCCACTTCCTGGAGAACCAGATGCTGTAGTTACAGAAACTCCTGCAGATCTACCTTGAAGTGCTTGCGCTACATCGACTGGCTTAAGTTTCTCAATAGTTTCAGACTTGATCATAGAAACTGCTCCTGTAAGATCTTTTCTGCTTTTTGATCCATATCCAATTAGCACAACTTCATCCAAAGATTCGTTATCTTCTTCAAGATTGACTTGCATGTTAGCTGTAGCTGCAAGTTCTTGTGTCTTAAACCCTATGTAAGTAAATACAATAATTGAATTTTGAGAAACACTACTTAATGAGAAATTACCATCAAAGTCAGTGACTGCTCCATTATTTGTGTTTTTTACTAGGACGTTAACTCCAGGAAGCGGCATTCCATCCGCGCTGGATTTTACAGTTCCAGATACTGAAAACGATTGCGCAAATGCATATGAGGAGCAAAGAGCAATCATCAGTATGGAATAAAATATTCTTTTCATAAAAATCGGTTTGTTTGTTTTTTGTTAAATTTATCATAACATAATGTTGTGGTTGAAAAATTTACCGCTACAAAAAATATACATCTACTAAAAAAATACAAATCGACGTATAAATTATGTTTACAGGTTAGGTTTGGGGAGAGTACTAGAGAATTAAAGTTAAATTGTTTTCTTAAATTACATTATTGTTTGGGTAGTGTATGGTTTTTTTTAAAAAAAAATGAAATTACAACTCTAGAATATAATTCGCTAGGCTTGTTTTTGGTGGTAAATCCATCTTTTTTCGCAAACGATATCGCTTGACCTCAACACTTCTAGGTGATATATTCAGCAACGGTGCTATCTCTTTTGATGATAAATTGAGTCTTAAATACGCACAAAGCTTTAGGTCATTTGGCGTAAGTTTTGGATGGTTTTGTTTGACTAATTTTAAGAAGTCCTTGTCGGCATTGTCAAATGCCTCTTTAAATAATTTCCAGTCGTCAGTATTATTTAGATTTTTATCAATGATTTTTATCACCTTATTGATACCCTGTGAAGAACTCTCTTCCTTGATTGCTGTTTTAATGGTATTTAAAAACTCGTTTTTCTTGATTAAACTCATTGTTGAGATGGCTAGTTCACGATTTTTACTTTCAATATCTAACTCGAGTTTTTCATTTTTTAGTTGCATTAATTTTTGATTAGTTTCTAGCTCATTAAGTGCCATTTCTTTTTGTGACTTAAGTAGCAACTGTTGCTGTTGGCGCTTGTAATATCCTTTGTAAATAATATGGATAATTACAGAAAAAATAAGAAGAAGTATTACATAAATAGCTATAGCTACAGCGGATAAATACCATGGGCGCTTGATAATGAATGGAAAAGAAGCAACATTTATAGTTTCTGTGTCTCCTATTTTGCCTTTAACCTTAAAAACATACTTGCCATAAGGAAGATTTTCAAATATTTGAGTACTCTGTGGCTGCCAATTAGACCAATCTTCGGACCAGCCTTCTAGCTTATATGCGTAATTCAAGTCTACTATATTTCCATACTGTGGAATGTTATAACTAAAGTTTAGGTTGTTGTTTTTGTAATTTAATGTTGGTGATTGATATAAGTCCAATGTAGTTCTAGGCTCATTATTGACGTTTGCCTGTATGTAGTTTATTTGGATGTTCTGCCGATTTTCCTGCCTTGGAGTATCCACTTTCAGAACGAAATACCCATTAGAAGACCCCAACAAATAATCAGAATCATTAATTTTTGAGAGGTTTTCAAATCCTACAACTACTTTTCTAAAATTAGGTATCGACACCGGTATTTCCTCCAAGTTTGGCTTATCACTTAAACTTCCAGGACTCATAAGCAAGAGGTTATTGTCGGCAAAACACCATTTGATTTTATCGGTTCCGTTGACATCCAAAATGGTAGATGTTGAATTGTAGCTGTCCAAAACATCAGAAATAAATGGATCTTTGGTAAATGTCCCTGTTGAATCATCTAATTTATAAACCCCATTGGCAGAAGTATAATAATAACTGTTTGAGAAATTTATAAAGTTTGAGCCAAAGCCAAAATCAATCGAATCTATTATCCTCGTATCATTTACTTTTTGAAAATCATTGGACAATTCCAAGACATGTAAACCCCGTAATTCGTGATTAACATAAAGCCTTAGTCCATTGAGTTGAAAAAAACGGCTGGAGATATCAAAGCCTTGAATTTTGTTTCGATATTTCCAACGATTGGATTTGTTTTCTAGCACGTGAAGACCAGAATAATTTCCTTGTAAAATTAAATTTGTTTCTTTAATTTTCTTGAAATCCCAAGTTCCATTAGCATCAAATATTTTTGTTTTTATTCTACCATCTGCTACAACTAAAGTTCCTAAATCGTGACCGCAAAAAAGTTGATCATCAATAACTTTTAACACCCATACCTGGCCGCTTGTCCCCTCAACAAAATCAAAATCTCCAGAACTATCTTTTGATTTCTTGAACAGGCCCTGATTTGTGCCAAGATATAAATCATTATTATGAACTACAGAAGTGTAAACAGTCCCTATTTTTCCTTTTGCATCATTATAAACCCTAAATCTTGATGATAAATTCACATGACTTATTCCAATATCCATCCCTAACCAAATATTATTTTTTTGATCTTCAAAAATCGATAGAACCGTATTATTACTCAGTCCTTTTTCATAACTCAATCTGTACTTGAGACGTCCATCATTTTCAATGTGAATCAATCCGTTTGAAATAGTCCCCAAAACCAAACTACCATCACTAAGTTGTTTAGATGTATAAATGGTTAAGTCGTTTGTGTCTATGTTTAATTTCCAAGGGCTAACCTGGTTGTCCTTAACAAAATAAAAGCCATTTTTTGAGGTTATAAAGAGGAGTTTGTTGTCTATTATTGAAATCCCAACAAGTCGTGAAGCTATCAACGACGGATTGTCTGTTACTAATACCTCAATCCCATTAACAATTTTGTATATCCCCTTATTTTTTTTTGCAAAATAAATAATCCCTTCAACATTAAATATATTCCATATTTCATCTTTCGATTCAATGACACGGGTTTTCTTGGTATCCCTATTGAGCATATAAATTCTGGACAAGGATTGAAATAAAATCCAGTCATCTAGAACTTTAATATTCCAAAACTGTTCTTCTTCCAAAACAGATATACCATACTCCTCAACAAGAGATTGATAAATTAGATCTCCATATTGATTGTGCTCCCAATAACCAAAGTCCATGTAACTGCCCGAGTAAACTTTTGAGCCATCAGCTTTTACAGATCGAACAATAGAGCTGTCATCAGTTGGATGAAGCTTCCACTTTGAACCATTGAATTCAAGAACCCCAGTATTATTAGCAAAATACATTTTCAAATCATCAGATTGGGTAATACCCCAATTTTGATTTGCTGCATTGTATATCTCTGGGGGGAAAGTCATCACAGGGGGATGTTCTTGAGTATGGCCCAAAAAGACAATATGGAAAAAAAGTGTAAATTTTAATAACCTCATTGTTAAACCAATTAAATTGCAAGAAAGTTAAGCTTATCTCTTGATTTGACTTGCAAAATACGAATTTTAAACAAAGTGAAGATAAAATTTAACACCCAAAGAGATACATATGATTTTTACCTACCATACAATAGTGTCAAATAATTATTTTTTAAATTAAAGTACAGCTCTGAGATTTATCATTTCTATATCTGTTAAAGGGATTATTTAGAACTCATTTAAGCTCTATCAACTATACAACAAGATTAAAAAATAACCATACATTAATTATTACATTAAATCACAATAATTGAAATAAAATTCAATAGGTAAAAACGCAAAACAAAATGAAAAAGCAAAGCACCGCCGAAGCGATGCTCTACCAATTAACCAATTTAACTTTGTAATAAGATATTAAATTACAATGTAAATATAGATCAGTATATAATACGCTGCAAGCGCTATGTAACAAACGGCTTATTGTTGTAACGCCCCTCTTCCATCCAAGTGTAGCCTCCACCAAGGCCAACAAACGGCTCAATCCTTGAGGAATTTACAAGATCACCTAAACTAAATTTTACAGCGCCATCTAAGCCATAATACATCAACTCATCAATACTAACAGAATTATCCGCAACTGTTTGACCCCATTTTTCAATTCGGTTTAGTGATGCCGCAAAACCAACAGAAATGTTTCTTTTTATGTGTTTATTTAGTGATAAATAAGATAATGAGGGTAGAATATTCCAATGATCAGTAGCATTGAAAAACTCATCGAAAAATGGCCCTTGCGGCGCATCTTCTCCAACCGGATATACATTAACAGCATTTATACCAATGGTTATTTGCCATGGGTTTGCTTCATTTTGCGCGCTTAGACCCCACGAACATAGAATCAATAGCACTAAGAGTTTACTAATCGTTTTCATGCTTAATATTTTTTAAAAATTGCCTTAAAATTTTAAATCAACCCAAAGGATATTGGATTTCCTTATGAGCAAAGGACGGTCGAAACTTTAAATTTCCCTAATACCATGTAACAAACGGCTGTCTGACGTAATAAGCGGCAATCTGACGTAATAATCGGGAAAAACAAGCATTAAAAAATATGTTTTTTTATGAAAATATTGGGAAATATTAATCACTAATTAATAGTAATACTATTATATTTGCATTGTTTTACTATGGAAAATTCAAACTTGCAAATAAAAATAAGAAGCTCCCTTTTTTCTAAGGACCCTGAATCCTCGGACTTAGGGAGGGACATCATTTCTAAAAGCATTGAAATGATTAATCTTTTGGGGTTTGAATCTTTTACATTCAAGAAACTCGGAGCAGCAATTGGCTCAAATGAAAGCTCAGTTTACCGCTATTTTTCCAATAAACACATGCTATTGGTATACCTTGTAAACTGGTATTGGAGTTGGATGGACTACAAAATTGTTTTAGAAACTTCAAAACTCAACAAAGCAGAAGATAAAATAAAAATGTCCATAGAGCTTCTTGTAGCTGATATCAAACAAGACAGTAATTTTTCTTTCATTAATGAAGTTTTACTCAATAAAATTATTATTACTGAGTCATCCAAAGCGTACCACACAAAAGATGTTGACAACGAAAATGAGAAAGGATTTTATAAAACATATAAACAGGTCGTTCAAAGGGTGAGTGATTTTATTATAGAATACAATCCAAAGTACGAGTTTCCGCACATGTTGGTGTCTACCATTATAGAAGGCGCACACCAACAGCGTTATTTCGCAGAACATCTGCCTGCACTAACGGATGTTGAAAAAGGTCAAAACAACATCATACGCTTTTATACAAACCTCATTATTAGCACATTGAAATGATATTAAAGCCACTTTATAAAGTTTACTTTGCCCGTATTGTTTTTAGCAGTATTCTCGCTCTAACAATTATTCTTCAATCGGCAGCACCCGTTTTCGATTTAAGTTTTGACACAGATTACAATATAAATTGGAACGATTCAGATTCAAGTGAGTCCGATGTAGTTGATGTTGAAGAAAACGAACACAAGAAAGATTTTAACCCTTTACTTCATTTTTATTACCAATCGTGTACATACGGCTTAACCAATGCATGCTATCGTTTGCATAAACATTCTAACATACAACTAGATATAAATTTACCTCCTCCTGAGCAGTTTTGTGTCTAAATTGTAAAAAGACAGTCTCTTTCGTAAAACTATCACAAACATCATTAACCTAATTAATCTTTTTTTTAAAAAATTAAGAAAACCAATTTATAATTAATCATGAATCATTTAAGTCCTTTTAAAAATTTAAAATCTGATATTCCTGCTAGTATTGTTGTATTCTTTGTTGCACTCCCTTTATGCTTAGGTATAGCCTTAGCCAGTGGTGCCCCATTGTTTTCTGGCCTAATTGCTGGAATTATTGGGGGTATTGTTGTTGGATTACTCAGCGGCTCTGCTATTGGAGTTAGCGGCCCAGCAGCGGGATTAGCAGCTATCGTTTTAACCTCTATTGGAACGCTTGGCGGTTTCGAAAACTTTTTACTTGCTGTTGTTCTAGGTGGTGTCATACAAGTTCTTTTTGGTGTACTCAAGGCTGGAGTAATTGGCTATTACTTTCCTTCATCTGTGATCAAGGGCATGTTAACAGGAATAGGAATCATCATTATCATAAAACAAATTCCTTATTTCTTTGGCTACGACAAAGTACTTGCTGCAAATGCAAGTTTTACAGAAATGTCTAACTTCATTAGCCCTGGAGCTACACTTATCGCCTTTATCGGCCTAGGCATCTTAATTTTGTGGAATACTTGGTTGAGTAATGCGCATAAATTTTTTCAAATCATACAAGGCCCAGTTGTGGCAGTTGGAGTAGGAATATTATATTTTATATTAACTAAAAATAATCCCAGCTGGCAAATAGAATCGGCCTTATTGGTGAATGTTCCAATACCAGGTGATATCAACTCGTTTCTTGGGCAATTTTCTAGTCCTGATTTCAGTCAAATAAGTAATCCTGAAATTTGGTTAACAGCCTTCACAATCGCACTTGTGGCAAGTTTAGAAACCTTACTATGTGTTGAAGCCACAGATAAATTAGATCCAAGAAAAAGAGTTACTCCGACAAACAGGGAACTTTTTGCACAAGGAACCGGAAATATTATTTCGGGCTTAATTGGGGGGCTCCCAATTACACAAGTTATTGTACGCAGTTCAGCGAATATTCAATCTGGTGGAAAAACAAAAACATCGGCAATTGTCCATGGTTTTTTGTTGTTGCTTTCAGTATTAATTATTCCAAAGCTTCTTAACAATATTCCGTTATCCGTTCTTGCATCCATATTATTAGTTGTTGGATATAAGCTTGCTAAACCTAAACTATTTATTTCTATATACAAGCAAGGATGGAAGCAGTTTGTTCCGTTCATAGTTACCGTACTTGGAATCATCTTTACAGATCTTCTAATTGGAATTGGACTAGGATTAGCGGTTGGTGTAATTGTTGTTCTTATTAAAAGCTTCCAAAACTCGCACTTTTTACACATAGAAGATAAAAGCAATGGAGTCCGAAAATTAAAAATGACTCTTGCAGAAGAAGTTACATTTATAAATAAAGGAGCAATTCTCAAAGAACTAGAAGCGATTGAAAAAGATACTAATCTAGAAATTGATGTTCGAAAAACACGTTTTTTAGACTATGATATTATTGAAATTCTCGAAGATTTCTCACTCAAAGCCAAAAATAGAAATATTGATATCACTCTAATATCTGAACGTGGAACAGTAAAAAACCCCGAAAGTTTTATTGAATTTTTTAAACTACGCCCTACGGCATAATAATTTATAACAATTAAAATATAAAAATAATGAACGCACACACAAAAGATACACAAGATAAAATGACTCCTCAACTAGCAAAGAATACTTTAGTTGAAGGCAACACACGTTTTGTTCAAGGCCAACAAGCTGGTCGAGACCTTATGAGTCAAGTGAAACAAACAAGTACTGGACAATATCCGTTTGCTACTGTATTGAGTTGTATAGATTCAAGAGTTTCGTCCGAGCTAATATTTGATCAAGGAATTGGTGATATATTCAGTGTTAGAATTGCTGGGAATTTCGTCAACGAGGACATTCTTGGAAGTATGGAATTTGCCTGCAAATTGGCAGGAACAAAATTGGTTGTTGTATTAGGGCATACTGCCTGTGGCGCTGTAAAAGGAGCTTGTGATCATGCGCGCCTAGGAAACCTCACGGCTTTAATAAATAAAATTGAACCTGCTGTAGAAGCCGTTACTGAACCAACAGATGAAAGCCAAAGAAACTCATCCAACATCGATTTTGTCAATGAAGTAGCAAAAAAGAATGTATATATGACTATTGACAACATTCGTGAATCAAGCCAAGTTCTAAAAGAAATGGAAGATGCTGGCGAA